>FWPV01000179.1_pt1 | contig 178672 bp, 154 predicted proteins | sample 2228371 | NCBI WGS metagenome assembly FWPV01 (sample SAMEA103939776, study PRJEB20133) | metagenome | reverse complement strand
GTACGGCATGATGGCGATTCCGCGCATCGGCCATGAGGTTATCGTCTCATTCCTCGAAGGTGACCCCGACCAGCCTATCGTGACCGGCCGTACCTATCACGCAACCAACCGGCCACCTTACGACTTACCGGCTAACAAGACTCGCACCGTGCTGCGCACCGAGACCCACAAGGGCGAGGGCTTCAACGAACTGCGTTTTGAAGACCAGGCGGGGCAGGAAGAGATTTATATCCACGGTCAGAAAGACCTGAATGTGCTGATTGAAAACGATGCGGCGTGGCACATCAAGCACGACCAGCACACCGACATCGACAACGAGCGGGTAACCCGCATCAGAAAAGTGCCGGGCAAGGATGGCGCTCCGCCCAGCCTCGGCAATGACCACCTGACAGTTGAAGGTGAAAAACGCGACCACATCAAGGCGGACTATTCGCTGACGGTGGATACCTCCCTGCACCAGAAACTGGGCCAATCCCTGTTGGTGGAAGCGGGGGAAGAGGTGCATATCAAGGTGGGTGACAAGCTGGTGCTGGAGGCGGGCTCCGAGATCACCCTCAAGGGGGGTGGCAGCTTTGTAAAAGTAGACCCGAGCGGCATCAAGCTGGTCGGCCCTGCCATCAAACTCAATGCCGGCGGCAGCCCGGGATCCGGCTCTGGCTGGGCGGGTCAGGCTCCCGTTACTCCCAAAGGGGTCGAGGTGGTCAAAGCACCGGAACTGGTTGAACTGGTCAAGGCGATTGCCACCGAGAAGGCTATGGAGGCGTTGCTCAAGGCGCTGGAGCCCGATAGCGATTATCAGCCCTCTGCTTGATGTTCGACGAATAACTTAGGATTGAATGACAAAGATGAAAATCGTCTATCCCATGCAACTGGCGGGTGAAAATGGCTCCAGCGAGATTGCATCCCTCGATGAATTTATCAAGAAGATCAATGGTCTCAAGAGCGGTACCTTCCCGATAGGCCGCAACCGCATTTGGCACGGTGGTATCCACTTCAGTCAAAGCGGAGGCTGGCACCCGAGCGGCGCTGTGCGCGCGATTGCTGACGGGGAGATCGTGGCCTACCGACTGGCGACCAAACCAGCCAAGGCGACCCGTAGCACCGAAGAGGGCAAGCCAGAGGGAAAGATTGACTTGTATACCTCCCCTTCGTTTTGTCTGGTACGTCATCGCTACGAAGCCGGTGAGCAGAACAAGAATCGTCTGACTTTCTACAGCCTCTACATGCACATCGCCTGTGAGAACAGCTACAACAGTTCCGAGGCTGCGCGAGTAATGGTCAAGGGGACAGGTGTGTCCACCTATGAACCGGTGGTCGAGGGACATCCTCCCAAGCTGACACGTCGGCTGTCTGGTGATAAACCTGTCTATGCGAAAAGGGGGGCCGAAGTGAAGTTGGTCGGCCAGGAAGTGAAGAACCTGTTTAACCACAACGATGAGCCCCACGATTACTATTTGGTGCACTACGTTGATGACCCGGACAGCCTGTTCCATATTGCGGCAAGCCAATTACAGCAGGAATTTCCACAAAAGCCGAAGTGGATGACACCACCAGAAGGCAAACCGGCTCGCCATAAGGTCCCTGGTAATACATGGCTACGTAAAACTGCTGGCACCACAGTGGGTAGCATGGGGTTGCCTGCTGGCAGTGAGGTGGTGGTATCCACTGAGCTACCACAGATGGTGAACCTCAATGGCGGCACGACTGAGTTTCGTAAAGTACAGGTGTTCAAGGCGGGTAGTGGTACCGTCAAAGATAGCGCCAATCAGGTGATGACCAATGCCAGCAAAGGGGCCACCGGTTGGCTGGCAAAAAGCAAGATGGGGGATGGACTGACCGCTGAACCTAGTATTCCTGTCGAATTCAAAGACGATGCGGTCGTTGACCGCAGCGCAAACCCGATACCGGTGCAGGCCGGAGAGATCATCGGTCATTGGGGTGAGCATGAGCTAGCCACTGCCGGAGCCAGCGGCTTCGAGAAGGATGCCGACAGCAAAGCAGTGCACTTTGAGATGTTTGTTGCGAAGAATGACAAACAGGCGCTTGAAGATTGCATCAATAACAAGGCACGGGTAACTGGTGGCCAGGGCTACCTGCTAGTAAAGAAAGAGGTCACTACATATCGCCTTACCAACGATAGTCAACATGGTTTTCACGGTGTAGCGAATTTTGGGCCACAGGTCTTACCGTTAGCGGTGAAAGAGTCTGATATTGTCACTCACGGTGCCAACAACTTTGTGAAAGTGCGTGAGCGGACTGCTGCGGACGGGGAGTTGGCTGGCGAGTTCGTATTGCAGGGCGGTGATGTCGAAGTCATCAGTCAGCACGACTGGCACAAGCTGGGCGTCAAGCTGGTCGATGGCAGCAGCGATGAAGATGGCTTTTTAGACAAGGCAGATACCGAGAGTGAAGATCAGCAGCAGAAAGAGGCGAGCAAATTTTTTAGTACCCTCTATGACAAGCTGGTGACAGACAGGGACAATGATGGCACCCTGAGCGGCAATGACATCAAGGCCGCGCTGGCCGATGAGGAGCTGGCGGGCAAGTTGCGCATGTTGTTTATCAAGCACAAAAGCGAATGGGTAAAGCCAGGCCAGGAGTGGCCGCGCTTAAAACAGGAGTTGGCTGAGCAGCCGAAGCTCTATGAATATGCCATGCAGGTACACAACAATATGGCGTGGATGGAAGATGTTAGCGCGATATTGGGTGATACCCAACCTTGGTTTATTCATCCAGCTGGGATGTTGGGATTGGTGGCTGATCCTGTCTCTGATGATGAAATGGATGAAAAGTGGCTCACAGTACCCAAAGGGCAGCTTACATTTGATGCTGAAGGAAACGATGTTGACACGAGCATATACTTCTCGAGAAAGCCACATATACCAATGCAAAGAGATGGTACTGTCATTGGTCAATCAGGAATCACTTATGGACGAGGTTTAGATATTGGTCAGCAAACACAACCGTTTGTTTCAAACTTGTTATCGGCGATCAGTGAAAATGCAAGGCCATTATCTGATAAAATGTCTTCTTGGCTAATTGTTGGCTCCGGTAAAAAACGCGATTTTGCTAAAGATCACCTTGCTTTGATTAATGATGTTGTTCCTATGTGTGAGCAAATACTAACAAGGAAGCAACAACACTTTTTATTTTTATCCGTATATGGTGATCGTGAAAGTACAACAAAACGTACAATAGAGGCGGCTCGAGGCTCTCGTCATGTTCTTGCACCACCAGGTAAAATCATATGGGATCAATTACCTACAGATGTAAAGGAAGTCTTAGTGGATTTAACATTTAGAGGTGATAATCATTCTAAATCAAGAGACTCGATTATTCCAACTTTGGTTGAGGGGTTAGAGTCTGGTGACTATAGTGCTTTTAAAGGTTTGATGAGTGACAGAAGTGTTTGGATTGATGTGTTTAGAGTCCCCCGAGAAAGATTCAATGCGAGGTCATCATGGGTAAATTAATTGTTTTATTATCAATATGCATTTCATTTTCTGCTTTTTCTCAAGAATGCTCTGACAAAACAACAGAGACTGAAATGTATCAGTGTATCTCTGATCTTTATGAAAAATCAGATGCAGAATTAAACTCTGTTTACAAAAATAAGATGGTGGAATTAGACTCCATCAATATTCATGGTGAAGGTGTAGACATCAAACCCGTGTCATTTTTTCTTAAGAAAAATCAGCAGGCATGGATAAAAATGCGAGATACTGACTGTGATTTGGAAACATACGAGTCAATGACTGGCTCTGGCTACGCCACTATATATAAGAGTTGTCTATTAAAAAAAACAAATGAGAGAGTTAAGTTTTTAAATTCATTGTTTTACTGAGCTGGGACAACATGTTCAGATCTAGTTATCACCTGACACCGGCTTAACGCCGGTGTTTTTTATCGCTATAAATAGTTTTGGTGCAGGATTGCCCGAAGATGTGCTGTATCCAGATGAGTTTTCGTGGTGAGGATGGATTTAAATTTGAATCCGAGATGCAGATCCTGGTGATGAAGAAAAGTGATTAGGGGACAAAAAAGAAACCCGCCGTGGGCGGGTGGAAGGATTGCAACACTAACCAGGAGGAGGTGTTACTAGGTAGACCCCGCCTATTCGGTAATAGTTCAATTTTATTGAAGTTTTTTCGATTTCTTCGCGGGGTTTCCATCGGGATCTGCGGGGGAGGATGGGTTATCATTCTGCTCCCGTCATCCGGTTGCAGAGGATCTATGCCCGCGTTCTCCTGGTTAGCGCTCTTTTTCGGCGCCTTCTATTTTGTCTACGGCGCTTACTTGCCGTTCTGGTCGCTCTGGCTGGAGGGGGTGGGCGTCAGCGCCGAGATGATTGGTCTCCTGCTGGGGGCGGGGATGGCGATCCGCTTTGCCGGCAACCTGATGGTGATGGGGCAGATCAAGGGGGCGGGCCATCTGCTGCCGGTTACCCGGTTGCTCTCCCTACTCAGTCTGCTGGCGTTTCTCGGCTTCTATCTCAGTCATAACCTCTGGTGGCTGGTGGGTTTGACCCTGCTGGCGAACTTTATCTATCCGACCCTGATGCCGGTGGGGGAGGCGCTGGCGACCCGCATGGTGGTGCAGGCGCACCTCGATTACGGCAAGGTGCGGCTGTGCGGCTCCTTTGCCTTTATCGTCGCCTCTACCCTGGTGGGGGCGCTGGTGGGCAACTTCGGTAGCGACTGGATTTTGCACACCATGGTGGCGGGGCTGGTGCTGATGCTGCTGCTCAGCTGGCTGCCACTTTATCCGGCGCCACAGGATAGTCAGGGCGAGCGGGCCAAGGCCTCTTTGCTGGCGACTCTGCGCAGCTCTCCGGTGCGCCGTTTCCTGTTGCTGACGGCGTTGCTGCAGGGGAGCCACGCCGCCTATTACGGTTTCAGCGCCATCTACTGGAAGGCGCAAGGGTATAGCGGCACCATCATCGGCTATCTCTGGGCGCTCGGGGTGGTGGCCGAGATCTGCATGTTCGCCGCCGACAAGCGTTTCCTGCAACGCTTTGGCGCCCAGAGTCTCTTTATCGCCGGTGCCATCGGTTGTGTGGTGCGCTGGGTATTGCTGGGGGCCTCGACCGAGTTGTGGGTACTGGTGCTGGGGCAGTTGCTCCACTCGGTCACCTTTGGCATGAGTCATCTCGGGGCGGTGCGTTTTATGACTCGCCAGCTGCCCGCCGAGCAGTTGATCCCGACCCAGGCGCTCTATGCGGCCCTTGGCCTCGGCATGACGGTGGCGGCTCTGATGGCACTCTGCGGCGTGCTGTTCGAGCCTCTCGGCGGCGGCATCTTCTTCCTGATGGTGCTGGTGGTCTTGCCGGTGTTCTTCCTGCGGCTGCGCCCCTTTGCGCCGTCTGCGCAGGAGAGTGCTCCAGCCTGATATTTGTCTATTTGAATCATCACCTAACAAAAGGGAGAGCCACGGCTCTCCCTTTTTCGTTGCTGCGGTTTGCGGCGTTACTGCTGCTCGCCAAGATAGAGGCGGCTGAGACGGCGCCAGGTATCCGAGCCGATGGTGCCGGCAAGCAGTTCATTGGAGGCGGCATCAAAGCGGCCATCCGGCAGCCAGCCCAGTTGGGGCAGCAGTTGCGCCAGCGTCACGTCATTGTGTTGCAGCTCCCGCTCCAGCGCTTCCCAGAAGGCGCTCCCCTTGACGTAAAAGAGCGGGTAGTAGGAGCGCTCGCCCGCCAGCACCTCGCGAGCTGCCCGATAGAGGCCGCTCTCGCTATGGGGCAGCTGTTTTCCCCGTTCGGCCAGCTCGTTGACCGCCGTGACCTGATGCAGCCGAAAGCGGCGCAGCGCCTTGATGGCGAGGTACTCGGCGAGGCTCTCGTTGACCCAGGTGGGCTGTGGAGCTGCGCGGTGAGCGCTGAGGATATGCACCGCCTCGTGGGCCGAGGTGCGCAGCAGGCGCAAGGGGGCCTGTGGCGTCGGTTTGCCAGCCTCGGTGGGGTAGTTGGCGACAAACACCTGATCCCCGGCGGCGCCGCCGAGGGAGCGGGTTGCCACATCCCGCCCCAGCCACACCAGTTGCCATGGATGAGTGGGCGGATCCACATCAAGCTGGAAGGCCAGATAGTCGATGATCTCATTCAGTTGCTGCTGCAAGGCCGGCAGATCGAGCTGATTGGCGGTCTCGTCATGGCTCAGCACCAACCGCGGATCCGGCTTGGTGACGGGCACTGTGTCCAGACCAAACGGCAGGATCAGCGGCGGCTGGTTGACATCCGGCAGCGGTTGGCAGCTGCCATCCGGCAGACAAACCTTTCCTTGGCGACTCCCCATCTGGCGCACAAAGTTACCCCACTCGGTCAATAGCCACTGGTTGGGAGCGAACAGCAGCGACTGTTGGGCCGAGGCATCAGCACCCACTGTCGGAGCCGGTGTGAGCGTGATCTGCCAGCCGATCTCTTTGCAAGAGAAGGGCTGGTTGAGGGCAACCGGCTGGTTGTCTGCAAGGCAGACCAGCGCGGGTGAAACCGGCGTGGCACTGCCCGGCAACTGACGAGCGGGGAGCAGGGTAAAGGGAGGTTTGCCCTGCATGGTGAGGCGCACTTGCAGCACATTGGCGCTGGCGCCCTGCTCGATATGGTAGCGGGGGCCGTTCGCGTCATTGCCAGCGCAGGCCCACAGCGGCAGCAGCCACAGGGCAAACAGGGTGATATGACGACTCATAAGGGATTAGCGCTCCTGCTCGTAGCCCAGCAGATCGCCGGGCTGGCACTGGAGTTCACGGCAGATGGCCTCCAGAGTGGAGAAGCGCACCGCCTTGGCGTGGCCATTCTTGAGGATCGAGAGGTTGGCCTCGGTGATGTCGATACGCTGGGCCAGCTCGCGGGCGGTCATTTTGCGCTCTGCCAGCAGGGCATCGAGTCGGATGATAATGGGCATACGTTCCTCACACCGTCAGTTGCTGTTCATCGGCCAGCAGTTTGGCCTCGCGCATGACCAGTGCCAGCGCCAGTACGATCAGTCCCGCCAGCAGTACCCGGAAATCGGAGGTACTCAGCGCTATGGTACCGAGTACTTCCGGGCCTCTCATGGTGAGCACCGTATCCAGCAAGGGGGTCAGGATCAATTCGACCAGGAAGGTTGTACAGAGCAGCAGTCCGATCTGCCGGTAGCGGCGGATCTGCTCGAAGGTGAAGAGCAGACCGGCGCGGTAGCCACGAAACAGCTGGCGCAGTTGCCATAGCATCATCATAAAGACCAGATCCGGCAACAGCTGCACCAGGGTGCCGAGCAGCCGGGTGGAGAAGTGAAGGGGATAGTCGGCAGGATTGATGCCGGGGCGGCTCAAGATGGTGTTGAGCTTCTCCTGCAGAAAATCGGCACCACCGAAGGGGGTCCACACCTCCAGCAAGGTGATCAAAGGGGTCGCCAGCAGTGCCAGCAGCAGCAGCCATTCGATCAGCATGCTCGAGCGTTCGAGTTTGTTGGAGATCATCTCATTCCTCACTGTGATGGTTTTATCTGAAAGGTAAAGTTTATCGTTTATCAATATCCACATCGGCAATGTTTATTGTTTTGCGATATACAGTCAAGATAAAACTTATTGAAAAACGATAATTTCAATCTGTCCGAAGGGGATGACTTTTGGCTGCAGCCTCTCTAGACTGGCGAGGTTGTATACAAAAACTCAACATGGACAAGGAGTTATCGATGCACCAGGGATGGCTGCTGATCGGATTGTCGCTCACCTATCTGGGGCTGCTGTTTCTGATCGCCTTCGTGGCAGACAAGCACAAACGGCACCGTCTCAAGGGGCAACCGCTGCTCTACAGCCTGTCGCTGGCAGTCTACTGCACCTCCTGGACCTTCTTCGGCACCGTGGGGCAGGCGAGTGAATCCCCCTGGTCGCCGGTGCCCATCTACCTTGGCCCCATGCTGGTCTTTCTGTTTGGTTGGCGGCTGCTGGCGCGCCTTATTCTGGTGGCCAAACGGGAACACATCACCTCCATCGCCGACTTTATCGCCGCCCGTTACGGCAAATCCCAGCGGCTCGCCATGGTGATCGCCCTTATCGCCATCATGGGGATCCTCCCCTATCTGGTATTGCAGCTCAAAGCCATCGTCACCGGGCTGGATCTGCTGATGGTCAACAGCGGCGGCATCAGCCCGACCAGCAATACCAGCGAGCTGGCGCTCGGGGTCACCCTGCTGCTGGCGCTGTTCAGCATCCTGTTCGGTACTCGCCATCTCGATGCCACCGAGCACCACAGGGGGATGGTGGTGGCCATTGCTTTCGAGTCGGTGGTCAAGTTGCTGGCCTTTATCGCGGTGGGGGGCTTTGCCCTCTGGCTGATCCTGAGCAAACCGGGCGAGGCTCACGAGCAGGTGACCCGCGACTTCTTTGCGCAGGTGGTGGCGGTGAGCCCCGGCAACCTGCTGGAGCTTGCCATCTATACGGTGTTGGCGATGTGCGCCGTCATCTGCCTGCCGCGCCAGTTTCATGTGACTGTGGTGGAGAACAATCAGGGGCAGGACCTGCACTGGGCGCGCTGGATCTTCCCGCTCTACCTGTTCGTGATGGGGCTCTTTATCTGGCCGCTGGCACTGGCGGGCAAGCAGTGGGTCGGTGCGGACATGGCCTCCGACACCTATGTGATCAGTTTGCCGATGGCCCTCGGTTTCGATGGCATGGCGATGCTGGCGTTTCTCGGCGGTACCTCGGCGGCCACCGGCATGGTGATCGTCTGCACCATTGCACTGGCGATAATGGTGAGCAACGATCTGGTGCTGCCGGTGCTGCTGCGCCGCTTCTGGCGGCAGGGGCGCGACGAGCGGCTGGTGCGGCTGCTGTTGCAGGTGCGCCGTGGCGCCATCCTGCTGATCTTGCTGGCGGCCTGGGGGCTTTACCTCTGGCTCGGCGATCTCACCAGCCTTTCCCGTATCGGCTATCTCTCCTTTGGCGCGGTGGCCCAGTTTGCGCCGGCCCTGCTGCTCGGTCTCTACTGGCGTCACGGCAATCGCAAGGGGGTCTATCTTGGGTTGAGCCTCGGGGTGAGCCTCTGGTTCGTCACCCTGCTGGTGGAGAGCGGGCTGTTGGCCGGTTCACCGCTGGCCGAACTGCTGGCACCGCCGGACTGGCCCGCGTTTCGCGAGCTGAGTCTCGGGGCCTGGTGCATCTTCCTGAGCCTGCTCTTCAACCTGCTCGGCTATGTGGCCGGTTCCTTATTGTCGCGCCCTGCGGTGAGCGAGCGGCTGCAGGCGGCCAACTTTGTCGGCAAGCCGAGCCGGGATACCGCCGCCCTCTATCAGGCGCGGGTCTCGGTCAAGGAGCTGGAGATGCTGGCGGCCCGCTTTGTCGGTTCAAGCCGGGTCAAACGCGCCTTTGGTCGTTTCGCCGGTGAGCGGGGCGGCACCCTGGCGCCCCAGATGCAGGCCTCGGCCGAGCTGATTGCCCACACCGAGCGGCTGCTGGCGGGGGTATTTGGCACCTCATCGGCACGGCTGGTGCTCGCCTCTGCCCTGCAGGGGCGCAACATGCAGCTCGAGGAGATCGCCACCATCGTCGATGAGGCCTCCGACGTGTTTCGCTTCAACCGCGGCCTGCTGCAGGGGGCGATCGAGCATATCGGGCAGGGGATCTCGGTGGTGGACAGGGAGCTTCGGCTGGTGGCCTGGAACCGCCGCTACATCGAGCTGTTCCACTATCCGCCGGGGCTTATTCAGGCAGGGCGCCCCATTGAAGAGATCATCCGCTACAACGCCCAGCAGGGGCTCTGTGGCTCCGGTGATATCGAGGATCATGTGGCGCGGCGGGTCGCCTTTATGAAGCGCGGTAGCGCCCATATCTCGGCGCGGGAGCGCCCGGACGGGCGGGTGATCGAGATGCAGGGCAACCCCATGCCCGCCGGCGGTTTTGTCATGACCTTTACCGACATCACGCCGTTTCGCGATGCGGAGCGGGTGCTGCGCGAAGCGAACGAACATCTGGAGGCACGGGTGGCCGAGCGCACCCGTGAGCTCTCCGAACTCAACCGCCAGCTGCTGCTGGTGAACCAGCAGGTGGAGCGGGCCAATCAATCCAAGAGCCGTTTTCTGGCGGCGGTCAGCCACGATCTGACCCAGCCCCTCAATGCGGCAAAGCTGTTTACCTCCTCCCTGCTGGAGATGTTGCCCGATGCTGGCGAGCAGGCCCGCATCGCCCGCCATATCGATGATGCGTTGGGGGCGACCGAGGATCTCATCACCGATCTGCTCGATATCTCGCGGCTCGAAGCGGGCAAGTTCAAGGCCAAGAAGCTCGACTTCGCCCTGCGCGATCTGCTCGATAACCTCAAGGCGGAGTTTGGCGTGCTGGCGCAGGCGGGGGGGATCCACTTCTCGGTGGTGGAGAGCAAGCATGCGGTACACAGCGATGTGCGGCTACTGCGCCGGGTGCTGCAGAACTTCCTGACCAATGCGTTTCGCTACAACCCGGGCGGCAGGGTGCTGCTTGGTTGCCGCCGGATGGGGGAGAAGATCCGCATCGAGGTATGGGACAACGGCCCCGGCATCCCGCAGGACAAGCAGGAGGCTATTTTTGACGAGTTCTCCCGTCTCGATCACTCCCGTACCGCCAAGGAGCAAGGGCTGGGTCTGGGGCTTGCCATCGCCCGCGGCATCTCGCAGGTGCTCGGTCATCAGCTCACTTTGCAGAGTTGGCCGGGCAAGGGATCGGTCTTTGCGGTGACCCTCAATCTGGCGACCCGGCCGGTCACGGCCCATCAGCTGGCGGCGCCGGTGGCGCGCGACAGCCAGCTGGAAGGTGTAGCCGTGCTCTGTATCGACAACGAGCGGGACATTCTGACCGCCATGAGCACCCTGCTCGGCCGCTGGGGCTGCGAGGTGCGCTGCGCCGTCGATCTGGCCGAAGCCGAGGCGCTGATAGCAGAGGGGTTTGTGCCACGGCTGGTGCTCTCCGATTACCACCTCGACGATGGCAAGACCGGGTTGGAGGCGCTCGCTGCCCTGCAGCGGGTGTGTGGCGATGAACTGGGAGGCATCATCATCAGTGCCGATCGCAAGAGCGAGCTGCAGGCGCAGATCCGCGAGCGGGGGTATGGCTACATCAGCAAACCGGTCAAACCACTCAAACTGCGGGCTCTGATGAACAGTCTGCTGCTGCGCTAGCCACATCCGGGGCGGCTAGCCGTGAACCGACTCACAAAACCGTACAATGACCCCGTGGCCCGTGGTCATGGATGAATGCCGAAAACAGAGATTTATTGGCGAAGATATCTTCATCTTCCTGCGCAATCGCCGCCAGTTACAGTATTGGCTTGCCACTGTCGGTGAACGCCGACAGTGGCAGACCGGATTGGCTCACTCTATAGTCGGGATGCGATTTTTTGCATCGCAAATGAAGTAACCGAAGGGCAAACCGATCGCGAGATCGGGACGCAAAGCTTCCGGTCCAGGGATGAGCCGTACTTGAGATAGCGGGGCCACCACAGGTTGTTGTGCACCTTTGCCAAGAGGCCGCACTGCCGTCTGCGTTACCTGTCAGGGCGTAGCCCTTTTCGTTGCCAACATAACGAAATAGGGAAATATAAAAAATGCTAAGTCCAAAGCCTACCATGCTGGCCCTTGCGGTCGGTCTGTGCTGCGCCTCGTCCGCTTATGCTGCGGCGCCCGGCAAGCCTACCATCGGATGGGGTCCCACCAAGTTTTCCATCGTTGAAGTCGATCAGGCGGCCACTGCCTACAACAATCTGGTCAAGGTAAAGGATGCCGCCGATGTGGAGGTGAACTGGAACCTCTGGAGCGGCGATCTGGGCCAGAGTGCCAAGGTACTGCTCAATGGTCAGGAGGTGTGGTCCGGCCCCTCGGCCGCAGCGGGCAGCGCCAAATTCAAGGTGAAGAAAGGGGGGCGCTACCAGATGCAGGTGGCGCTATGCAACGCCGATGGCTGTACCCTCTCTGATGCCAAGGAGATCGTGGTTGCCGATACCGACGGCAGCCATCTGGCGCCACTCAAGGCGTCGCTGCAGGAGAACAACAAGCCCTACGCCAACAAGTCCGGCAAGGTGGTGGGGACTTACTATGTGGAGTGGGGAGTCTATGGCCGCAAGTTTACGGTGGACAAGATCCCGGCCCAGAACCTGACCCATATCCTCTATGGTTTCACCCCCATCTGCGGCGGGGATGGCCTCAACGACAGCCTCAAGGAGATCGAAGGGAGCTTCCAGGCGCTGCAACGTGCGTGTGCCGGCCGGGCCGACTTCAAGGTGGCGATGCACGATCCCTGGGCCGCCATCCAGATGCCGCAAGGCAACCTCACTGCCCATGACGAGCCCTACAAGGGCAACTTTGGCGCCCTGATGGCGCTCAAGCAGGCCTATCCGAACCTCAAGATCCTCCCCTCGGTCGGCGGTTGGACCCTCTCCGACCCCTTCTATTTCCTCGGTGACAAAACCAAGCGTGACGTGTTTGTCGGCTCGGTGAAAGAGTTCCTGCAGACCTGGAAGTTCTTCGACGGTGTGGATATCGACTGGGAGTACCCGGGCGGACAGGGGGCCAACCCGAAACTGGGCAGCCCGAGCGATGGTGCCACCTATGTGGCCCTGATGAAGGAGCTGCGTGCCATGCTCGACGAGCTGGAGGCCGAGACCGGTCGCCAGTATGAGCTCACTTCCGCCATCGGTGCGGGGGGCGACAAGATCCAGGATGTGGACTATAAGGCGGCCCAGCCCTACATGGACCACATCTTCATGATGACCTACGACTACAACGGCGCATGGAGCAACACCGAGCTGGGTCACCAGACCAACCTCTATGCGGCGAGCTGGGATCCCGATACCAAGTACACCACCGACAAGGCGGTGAATCAGCTGCTGGCGCAGGGGGTTGAACCGGGCAAGCTGGTGGTCGGGGCCGCCATGTATGGCCGTGGCTGGACTGGCGTGAGCGGTTATCAGGGCAACAACCCCTTCACCGGCAAGGCGACCGGCAAGGTGAAAGGCACCTGGGAGGACGGGGTGGTGGATTACCGCGACATCGTCAACAACCGGATGGGGGCGGGCTGGGAGAAGGGGTATGACGAAGTGGCCGAGGCGCCCTATCTGTTCAAGGCGGCGACCGGCGATCTCATCACCTATGACAACGAGCGCTCGGTCAAGGCCAAGGGGCAGTATGTGCAGGCCAACAAGCTGGGTGGCCTCTTCTCATGGGAGATCGACGCCGACAACGGCGACATCCTCAATGCCATGCATGAAGGGCTGGGCCACGGCAGTGGCGTCACGCCACCGGCCAACAAGCCGCCGCTGGCCAACGCGGGCAGTGACCTCAAGGTGACCGGCCCGACCGAGGTGACGCTGGATGGTTCGGCCTCCCACGATCCGGAAAACAGCGCGCTCAGCTACAGCTGGAAGCAGATCTCCGGCCCGCAGGTTGGCTTGCTTGATGCTAGTCAGGCCAAGGCCCGTGTTGTACTCGATGCCGTGTCCGCCGACATCAATCTGGTGTTCGAGCTGACAGTGACCGATGACCAGCAGTTGAGTGCCAAGGATCAGGTGGTGGTGACCAACAAGGCGCCGCAGGCCAATCTGGCGCCGGTGGTGAGTCTACCTGCTACGGCCTCTGTGGAGGCGGGCAAGCAGGTGACCATCAAGGCGACCGCCTCCGATCCGAACGGTGATCCGTTGACTTATCAGTGGAGTGTGCCGGCAGGCATCACCGCAACGGGTCAGAACAGCGCCACCCTGGTGGTCACCGGCCCGAACGTCACCAGCGACACCGGCTATGACCTGAGCGTCACCGTCTCCGACGGCGGGCTGGATGCCAGCGCGGCAACCCGTCTGACGGTCAAACCGGCCAGCAGCGGCGGTGGTTGCACGGCGACCGATCCGGATGCGGCCAACTGGCCAGTCTGGAAAGCGGCCAGCACCTATAACAGCGGCGACAAGGTGAGCCACAACCAGCTGGTGTGGCAGGCCAAGTACTGGACCCAGGGCAACGAGCCTAGCCGCACTGCGGATCAGTGGTTGCTGGTGAGCAAGGTGCAACTGGGTTGGGATGCCAATGTGGCCTACAACGGTGGCGAGCTCACCACCCATAACGGCCGTCAGTGGAAGGCGCAGTACTGGACCAAGGGTAATGAGCCCGGCAAACACGACGTCTGGCAGGATGTGGGGGCCGCCAGCTGTAAATAAGCATTGAATGGTGGCGGGGCATGCCGGTCATGCCCCGTTTTTTCCCCCGCTTCGCTACATTCTGGCGGGTCTGCCAACCGGTTTCCCCACCCAGCTTCTCTTTTGTGCCTGCAAAGCAGCCCTTCCGGGCTAGTGATTAATGCTCTCCCTGATAGCTGGCATCTGTGCCGCACGCTGCCCTTTGCCAGCCATTGAGGATGTTGATAAGCCAGATCATCCCGGCCAGTGGCAAGGCATAAATCGTCAAACGAACAAATTTGTCGTATCTGGATAACCGGGTGCGTGAGGGCAATTCGCTGGGCATGAAGACACCTGCTGGCCATGCAAAGCGGCGATTATAAATTCATTAGTTGCGATACAGATGGGTCTTTTGTCGCATATTGTTCTTACTCATTGATTTTTCTCAATTTGGTGTGATGCAGATCAAAAAAATGGTGTGAGGTATCTGGTTGGAGGTGATGAGATTAGGTCTACATATCCGGCTGTTTTTTAAACATTAATTTCTTGAAAGTGGGTAATTGTCGGGGTTGGTAACTGGTGGGCTGGCAATGGTCCGATTTGCTTACTTATCAGAATTACCCTACAGTCAATCGGCGATTATTTATCGCCAGAAATAACGTTGTGACAAGGGCAAACCGATTGAAAAGTCGGGACGCAAAGCTTCCGGTCTAAGGGTCAAGACGACCTAGGATAGCGGGGCCACCACAGTAGAATGCAGGCTGCCTTTGCCAAGGGGTGGCCGTTTTTGTGTCACCTGTCGTGTTGCGTTGCCCTTTCGTTTTTCCAATAACGAAAAGGAAAGCAATATGCTAAGTCCAAAACCTGCACTGCTGGCCATGATGGTCGGCACCCTGCTCGCATCCTCCGCCGCTTATGCGGTAGCTCCCGGCAAACCCGCTATCGGTTGGGGCCCCACCAAGTTTGCCATCGTCGAAGTCAGCCAGTCCGCGACCGCTTATAACGAGCTGGTCAAGGTGAAGGATGGCGCCGATGTGACCGTCACCTGGAATATCTGGAACGGCGATATCGGCCAGAGTGCCAAGGTGCTGCTGGATGGCAAGGAAGTCTGGTCCGGTCCCTCTTCCGCCTCGGGTACCGCCACCTTCAAGGTGCACAAGGGGGGCCGCTATCAGATGCAGGTCGCGCTGTGCAACGGCGATGGCTGTACCCTGTCTGATGCCAAGGAGATCGTGGTCGCCGATACCGATGGCAGCCACCTTGCACCGCTCAAGCCAGCCCTGCAGGAGCACAACAAGCCTTACGTCAACAAATCCGGCAAGGTGGTCGGCACCTACTATGTGGAGTGGGGGGTCTATGATCGCAACTTCACCGTGGACAAGCTGCCGGCCCAGAACCTGACCCATATCCTCTATGGCTTCACCCCGATATGTGGCGGTGATGGCCTCAACGACAGCCTCAAAGAGATTGCTGGCAGCTTCGAGGCGTTGCAACGAGCCTGCGCCGGGCGCAAGGATTTCCAGGTCGCCATTCACGATCCCTGGGCCGCGCTGCAAAAAGGGCAGGGGTCACTGGTCGCCTGGGATGAGCCTTACAAGGGCAACTTCGGCAATCTGATGGCCCTCAAACAGGCCTATCCGGACCTGAAGATCCTCCCCTCCGTCGGTGGCTGGACCCTCTCCGACCCCTTCTTCTTCATGCATGACAAGGCCAAGCGTGACGTGTTCGTCGCCTCGGTGAAAGAGTTTCTGCAGACCTGGAAGTTCTTCGACGGCGTCGATATCGACTATGAGTTCCCGGGTGGCGATGGCGCCAACCCCAATCTGGGAGACAAGACCAAAGATGGTGAAACCTATGTGCTGATCATGAAGGATCTGCGCGCCATGCTCGACGAGCTGGAGGCCGAGACCGGTCGCACCTATCAGCTCACCTCTGCCATCGGGGCCGGTTACGACAAGATTGAGGATGTGGATTACAAGGCTGCCCAGCAGTACATGGACCACCTCTTCGTGATGAGTTACGACTACAACGGTGCCTGGAGCAATACCTCCCTGGGTCATCAGGCCAACCTCTATCAGGCCACCAACGGCTCGGCCAACAAGCGCTACAACACTGATGCAGCGGTGCAGCAGTTGCTGGCGCAGGGGGTCGACTCCGGGAAGCTGGTGATCGGTGCCGCCGCCTACGGTCGCGGCTGGAAAGGAGTGAGCGGATATCAGGGCAATGATCCCTTCACCGGCACCGCCACCGGCAAGATCAAGGGCACCTGGGAAGATGGCGTGCTGGATTATCGCCACATCGTCAACAGCCATATGGGCGCAGGCTGGGAGTACAACTACGACGAGACTGCCGAAGCGGCCACCTTGTTCAAGCCCTCCACCGGCGAGCTGATCACCTATGACGACGAGCGCTCGGTCAAGGCGAAAGGCCAATACGTGCTGGCCAACAAGCTGGGCGGGCTCTTCTCCTGGGAGATCGATGCCGACAACGGCGACATCCTCAACGCCATGCATGAAGGTCTCGGTCACGGCGAAGGGGTCACTCCGCCAGCCAACAAGCCGCCAGTAGCCAATGCGGGCAGCGATCTGAGTGTCACCGGCCCGACCGAGGTGACGCTGAACGGCTCCGCCTCCCACGACCCGGAAAATGGCACCCTCACCTATAGCTGGAAGCAGGTCTCCGGCCCGCAGGCCGCTCTGCTTGATGCCACTCAGGCCAAGGCCCGGGTTGTACTCGATGCAGTGTCCGCCGACATCAATCTGGTGTTCGAGCTGACGGTGACCGATGACCATCAACTGACCGCCAGGGATCAGGTGGTGGTGACCAACAAGGCGCCGCAACCCAACCTGCCTCCGGTGGTCACCCTGCCCGCCAGCGTCAAAGTGGAAGCGGGCAAGCAGGTGACCATCACTGCCAAGGCATCCGACCCCAATGGCGACGAGCTGATCTACCAGTGGCAAGTGCCTGCCGGTATCACTGCGACCGGCCAGAACAGTGCCACCCTGGTGGTCACCGGCCCGGCGGTCGATGTCGAAACCGGTTATGACCTTTCAGTGACCGTCTCCGATGGTGCACTCGACACCAACGCGGCCACCCGTCTCACCGTCACGCCAGTCAACGAAGGCGGTGAGGGGAGCTCTTGCAACACCACAGATCCGGACGCGGCGAATGTTCCCGCATGGCAGGCCAGCAAGGTCTACAACGGTGGCGACAAGGTGAGCCACAACCAGCTGGTATGGCGTGCCAAGTACTGGACTCAGGGCAATGAACCGGGCCGAGCCGCCGATCAGTGGGCGCTGGTGAGTCAGGTTGATCTGGGTTGGAACGCTGCCGTTGCCTACAACGGCGGGGATCTCACCAACCACAACGGCCGTCAGTGGAAGGCCAAGTGGTGGACTCAAGGCAATGAGCCGGGCAAGCACGATGTCTGGCTGGATATCGGGGCAGCAAGCTGTAACTGAGGCCTCCTCACCGATGACGGGGCATGGCGACATGCCCCTCATTCCCGGTAGCAATATGAACGAGAACCCGACAATGACCACAAATGTGACCCGAATCGCTGCCCTCATCATGACAACCCTGGCGGCTGGCCCCCTGTCTGCCGCCACCTCGCCCCTGATATTCAATGACACGACACCGCAAAGCGATCTGGCGGGTAGCCTGGCTGCCAGTGTGCAGTTTGCCCAGAGCCAGATCCTGCCGTCTCATCCCAAGGAGGGGGATCGCCAACCCATCCTGACCAGCCTGCGCAAGAGCCTGTTGCTGGTGAAACCGCTCCAGGCCGACGGGGTGACCCCGATGACGGTGGAGGCCCGCGACGGCAGCGGCAAGCTGCTTGGCACCCTGACCCTGTCACCGCCATCGGCGCTGCCCGAGACGGTCTACCACCTCGCGGGGGTTCCCGAAGGCGGAGTGAGCTTCATCCCGGAGAGCGGCAGCACTGCCATCATCAGCAGCAGTGCTGATTTGGCCAAACTGAGCGACAAGAGCGGCGCCTTCCTCAAGGATCGGCTGACTGGTCGCGCGCTGGTGGAGATCCAGACCGCCGACGGCCGCTGGGTTCGGGATATCTACCTGCCCGTGAGCCCGGAGCTGGAGGGCAAGATGGTGCGGATCCGCTCCAGCGCCGGTTATAACTCGACGGCCTTCTATGGCGAGCGACAGGTGACCGTCTCCCGTGGCCAGACCCTGCAGTTCAAGTTTGCCAATGGGCAGTGGTTCCGCGAGGGGGAGCTGGAGAACAACCGCATCACCTATGCAGCGGATACCTGGAGCGGCGAGCTGCCTGCCGAGTGGATCCAGCCCGGACTGACCCTCTCCGTTCGTCAGGGCAATCTCAGTGGTGAACTGCGTGATATCAAGGTCGGCGCCCCCGGCGAGCTGCTGCTGCACACCATCGACATCGGCATGCTCACCACGCCACGGGATCGCTTTGCCTTTGCCAATGACAAGGAGGCCCATCGCGAATACTTCCAGACCATTCCGGCCAGCCGGATGATTGTCAGTCAGTATGCACCGCTCTCCCTGCCTGAGGTGATGCTGCCCAACGGCACATTGCTGACCGACTTTGACCCGAGCGAAGGGGGCTGGCATGGCGGCACCATGCGTCAGCGCATCGGCAAGGAGCTTATCTCCCACGGGATCGACAATGCCAACTACGGCATCAACAGCAGTGCCGGTGAAGGGGAGGGGAGCCATCCCTTTGTGGTGGCTCAGCTGACGGCGCACAACAGCCGCGGCAAATATGCCAATGGGGTTCAGGTGCACGGTGGCTCCGGCGGCGGTGGCATCGTCACGCTGGATGATTCGCTGGGCAACGAGTTCAGCCACGAAGTGGGCCATAACTTCGGCCTTGGCCACTATGTGGATGGCTTCCGTGGCTCGGTTCACCGCAGTGCCGATCAGCTCAACTCCAGCTGGGGCTGGGACAGTGACAAATACCGTTTCATCCCCAACTTCTCGCCGACCCGCACCAATGAGGATGCCTGTCTGGATGGCCAGTGCCAGCCACCGTTCGATGGCCGCAAGTTTGGCTACGATGCGATGGCGGGTGGCAGCCCTCTCTCCGGTGCCAACCATTTCACCCTCTATACCCCCAATTCTGCCGCCATCATCCAGCGTTTTCTGGAAAGCAAGGCGGTGTTCGATGCCAACTCGGCCACCGGCTTTAGCAAGTGGAACAGTGCGACGTCCAGAATGGAGCCCTATCAGCACACAATCGAGGGGATCGAGAGGGTCGATGCCCCCATGGATGCCCTGAGCGAGGCCGGGCTAAGTGCCCTGCTGGCGGATTACGGCTTGGTCAGGGTCGCCATGTGGGATGGGCGCTGGACTCGTGATATCCGGGTGCCGGTTGCCTCTGCGGACAACCGTGGGCGCAGTCTGACCATCGATCATGGGGCCGGTTACAACAGTCGCCTCTTTATCAACGGCAAGGATATCCTGGTGAGCAGGGGCTTCAAGAAGAGCTTCACCTCGGATGGCCAGAGCTGGGTGGAGGTCTCCCCCATCGATACCAAGGTTGCGCGCAAGCCCGAGCAGTTCGGCGTGCCGGTGACCACCCTGGTGGGCTATTACGATCCGCAAGGAGCCCTGCGCAGCTACATCTATCCGGCTCTGCACGGCGCCTACGGCTTCACCTATCCGGATGACAGCAACACCCTGTCCGGCAATGACTGCCAGTTGCAGGTGGAGACTCGCGATGGTCTACAGCGCTTCAGGCTGGCCAATCACAGAGCGGCCAGCAGTGTCATGAACAAGTTCCACATCAACCTGCCCACCGCCAGCGAGCCCGGTCGCGCCACTATCCAGTGCCGTGGCCAGACGCTGGTACAACAGAGCTTGTTGCCACCGCAGCAGGCGCTCTCCTTTACCGTCAACGGGCGGCCGCTGGAGCAGGGCGTGGTTGAGAACCAGCCTCCGGTAGTGACCGTACCGGCGCAGCTCGGCGGCATCGGCGGTGAGTGGCTGACCGTCACTGCCGAGGCGAGGGATCCCGAGGGCGACGCGCTCAGCTACCGCTGGCACTTTCCGGCGGGCTGGCAGGCGGAAGGCGAGACCAGCGCCAACCTGCGTCTGCTGCCGCCGGCAGTCACCACCAGCGAGCAGCATGAGCTGAGTGTGAGCGTCTCGGATGGGGTACATCAGAGCGAAGGGCGCGTCGTGCTGACGCTGGCGCCCGTGGTCGACGGCTCTTGCAACACCACAGATCCGGAAGCGGCGAATGTTCCCGCATGGCAGGCCAGCAAGGTCTACAACGGCGGTGACAAGGTGAGCCACAACCAGCTGGTCTGGCGTGCCAAGTATTGGACTCAGGGCAATGAACCGGGCCGCGCCGCCGATCAGTGGGCGCTGGCGAGTCAGGTTGAGCTGGGCTGGAGCGCGACCGTTGCCTACAACGGCGGGGAGCTGACCAACCACAACGGCCGTCAGTGGAAGGCCAAGTGGTGGACTCAAGGCAACGAGCCGGGCAAGCACGATGTCTGGCTGGATGTCGGGGCGGCAAGCTGCCCCTAGGTTGAGTCCATGATGAAGATGGCGGAGCCTGCTCAGGCGGACTCCGCCTTTTGCCACAAAACCATAGAGAGCAACAATAATGAAAAAAAACCGCATCACCCTTCTGCTTGCCGGCATGATGCTGAGTGGCCACCTGTGGGCGGCCGAGGCATACGACATCAACAAATCCTATCCGGGCGGCAGCCAGGTCAATTACAACGGCGAGGTTTTCGAGGCCAAGTGGTGGGTCAACCCGGGTCAGACTCCCGGCATGGCGACCGCCAATGAGTGGGATACCCCGTGGAAGCTTGTCGGCGAAGGGGAAGTGACCCCGCCGGACACTGGCGGCGATGACAAGCCCAATCCGCCGACCCCTACCCCGCCGGATGGCAGTACCACCCCCGTCTATATGAGCCAGGCCGAGCTGGATGCCAAAGAGAAGGCGCTGACCGACTTCCCGGCGATGGAAGCGGTCAAGGCTTCCATCGCTACCCGTGACAATCTGGTGGTCGAGGCGGTGCTGCCGGGTCGTGCCGACAACCCGGGCAACGTCAAGCGGGTCGAAAGCCTGCTGAGCGAGAGCCAGTTCAACTACCTCTTCCCGCTACGCGCCCCCGAGTACACCTATCGCGGCCTGCTGCAGGCGGCGGCCAAGTTCCCGGCCCTGTGCAGCGACTACAGCGATGGCCGCGATGCCGATGCCATCTGCCGCAAGACGTTGGCAACCATGTTCGCCCACTTCGCCCAGGAGACTGGCGGCCATGAAAACTGGCGCCCGGAGGCCGAGTGGCGTCAGGCGCTGGTCTACGTGCGCGAGATGGGATGGAATGAGACCATGCGCGGCGGTTACAACGCCGAGTGCCGCCCCGATGTGTGGCAGGGTCAGCAGTGGCCGTGCGGTACGTTCGACAATGGCGAGTTCAAGAGCTACTTTGGCCGCGGTGCCAAGCAGCTCTCCTACAACTACAACTATGGCCCCTTCTCCGAGGCGATGTTCGGCACGGTGCGCACCCTGCTCGACCGCCCCGATCTGGTGGCCGACACCTGGCTGAACCTCGCCAGTGCGGTGTTCTTCTATACCTATCCGCAGCCGCCCAAGCCTTCCATGCTCCATGTCATCGATGGCACCTGGCAGCCGAATGACCATGACAAGCAGAACGGTCTGGTGCCGGGCTTCGGGGTCACTACCCAGATCATCAACGGCGGGGTGGAGTGCGGCGGTCCGGTCGAGCACGCCCAGTCCCAGAATCGCATCAACTACTACCGCGAGTTTGCCAACTACCTCGGAGTGGCGGTGCCATCCGACGAAGTGCTGGGTTGCAAGAATATGAAGGTGTTTGATGACAATGGCGCCGGTGCCTTGCCCATCTATTGGGAGCAGGACTGGAGCTATGTGGCAGAGAACCCCAACGGCGGCAAGAGTTACGCGTGCAAGCTGGTGGGCTACCAGACCCGTTTCAGCGCCTTCAAGGCAGGGGATTACAGCCGCTGCGTTCAGCACTTCTATCCGGAGGTGGTGATCGAGGATAACGGCGGTGGCACCAACCTGCCGCCGGTGGCCAATATCACTGGCCCGGCGCAGGCCGCAGGTGGCAGCAAGGTGACTCTCTCTGGCCAGCACTCTAGCGATCCGGAAGGCAAGCCGCTCTCCTATGCCTGGACTATCCCGGCTGGAGCATCTGCCCCGGCACTGGATCAGGTCACTCTGGAGTTGACCCTGCCCAAGCCGGCCAGCGATACCAAGCTGGAGATCAAACTGACGGTCACAGATGAAGGTAATCTGAGCCGCAGCACCACCCATAGCCTGCTGGTGAAAGGAGATGAGGGGGGCGTAACGCCGCCTGACTATCCGGCCTATAAAGAGGGGACTCCCTACAAGGCGGGCGAGCGGGTCAGCAACGGCGGTGCCAGCTACGAGTGCAAACCGCACCCCTACACCGGCTGGTGTGCAGGTGCTGCCTGGGCTTATGAGCCGGGCAAGGGTACGGCCTGGGCCGATGCCTGGATCAAGCTCTGAGCCGTTTCAGGGTTACAAGGCTTGCCGACAAGCCAGCGCACTATTCAGTGCAATGACAATCCGGAGCAATAAAAGATGGGGCCTGCGGGCCCCATTCTTGTTTGGTGGAGTTCAGGTTTGGCCGTGGAACATCTGGCCCGGACAGGACAGCGCCTCGAAAGGGCTGTGTGATGATGTGTGTTGTTTTTTTATTACATTTTCCGTGAAAGGCTTTCAGCAATTACTTGCCGTAGCGGAAGTAGTATTCACGGGTGGAGGGGGCATAGGCATCTTTCTCTACAACGCCGTTCTTGGTGGTTGCACCGCGCAGGTGGAACAGAACTGCCAAATTCTCGAACATGGTTTCACCTCATATCTCTGTTGGTTTGTTGCTTTGTGTGACCTGGGTCACGGTTTGATCCTATGGCTATTTGTGAGCCAGATCAACTTTTCGTGTTGTAAATTTACATAAATCATGGAAAGGGTTTTCAAATGCAATGCCCTTTATGGAAAGGCTTTCCCGAGGTGACGGGGGAGAAGCTGATTACCAGCCAGCATAGAGAGGTCTGAGAGCGGGGGGCGTTGCACGGGGAAAGGGGCTTGCTGCACGGCCTCTCCTGTATAGGTGCTTGAGCCGATTTGTGACATAAAACAGAGAGATAGCACGCGCCTTGCTGGTAAAAACAGCGAACTGCTGCAATTTTGACTAAACGAATCAGTCGCGGTTATTTTAGGGTTGACAGCAAAGCGGGTGATGCCTATCATGCGCCTCCGTTGCCGGAGATAACTTCGGTGGCGCCGAGGTGAGTTGGGGTTATAGCTCAGCTGGGAGAGCGCTTGCATGGCATGCAAGAGGTCCGCGGTTCGATCCCGCGTAGCTCCACCAAATTCTCCTCGAACAATCTGGAATCAAAGGGGTTATAGCTCAGCTGGGAGAGCGCTTGCATGGCATGCAAGAGGTCCGCGGTTCGATCCCGCGTAGCTCCACCAGGTTCCTGATTGACATGAAGTACCCAGGGCAGTGCGGTGTGTATCACCCAAGCCGACCTTTGTGGGGTTATAGCTCAGCTGGGAGAGCGCTTGCATGGCATGCAAGAGGTCCGCGGTTCGATCCCGCGTAGCTCCACCATATTTTGTAAAGAAAGTAGAAAAGGCCACCGCATTGCGGTGGCCTTTTTGTTTTCTCAGGTATTTATTTTCCCCATACTTTCCAGCCTTTCATTTGCAAATCAAATGGCCAAAACTGAAAAGCCCGCGGATATCGCGGGCTTTTGGCTACTTTCAAGCGGATTGCCGGTTAGCGCCGACGGCGCCAGGCCAGCGGCAGCAGGGCCAGCAGGCCGAGCCCCAGTGCACCACCGCCACTTGAGCCGTGGTCCGGTTTGCCGGAATGACCCTTCATTTTCAGATCGACGATGATGGGGTCGTGGTCGGAGGCGCTGAACGGATTGTCCGATTTCAGCAGGGTGCCGGTGTACTGGTTGCCGTACTCGAACAGGCTGCTCTCGAAGGAGTTGATGTGCCAGTCGGCCACATTCACCACCTTGCTGGCCAGCGCCGGATTGGCAAGGGCATAGTCGAGGGTACCGAGTTCGCTGTCATAGCTGTAGGAGATGGCTTTCTCCTTGTTGAACTTGACGTTGAGATCGATCAGGCCATAGCTGCGAGTCACCTCGCGACCGAGCTGTTCATAGGACTGGTCACCGATAAAGGTGTGAGAGGCCGATACGATCTTCCGCTCGCTGGTGGCCGGGTTGTAGTCGGTCAGTACCCGGATCGGGTCCTCTTTGGCGTAGGAGTTGAAGTCGCCCACCAGCAGCACCTGTCCCGGCAGCTTGCTGACCGCCTCACCCAGCACCTTGGCCGCGCTCACGCGGAACTCGGTACACTTGCCTTGCAGGTCGGCCGGTTCTGTCTTGCCGTCGCCATTTTCATAGCAGCCCGAGCCCTTGGACTTGAGGTGGTTGACTACCAGCGTCAGCGGATTTTTGCTGCCCGCGACGGTAAAGCTCTGCACCAGTGAATCGCGCTGGCCTGCGGTTTTGGCCACGCCACCCGTGGTATAGCGCTGCTCCGGCATGCGGATGACATTGGCCTCGCTGGCCGGGGTGAGCAGGGCCGGACGATAGATCATGGCTACCATGATGGCGTCGCCACCGAAGAATTTCTCGCTGGTGAGGAGGCTCGCCGGCAGGCGGACATAGGCGTAGCGCTTGCTCGCATCCTTCTGTTGCTCGTTGAGGCGGGTCACCAGATTGTTGATGGCGGAGTTGTCGCCAAAGCCATTGTTCTCCATCTCCATCAGGCCGAGCAGGTCGGCATCCATCTCGGTGATGGCGTTGACGATCTTGGTGCGCTGCTTCTCGAAGTCGGCCTGGCTCTTGGCGCCACGGTTGCACCCCTTGGCGCTGTCGGCATCTGCCTGATCTTTGCACAGCACGTTGAGTGCGCCGCCAATACTGGAGTGGCTGGTGAAGTAGTTGAGTACGTTGAAGCTGCCGATCCGCAGATTGCTGCCACGGGCCCGGGCGGGGGCCGGTTGGCGGTCATCTTCCGGTGTGCGCAGCAGGGCGCCGGCGCTCAGGGTGACATCGCTCGGCACTACCAGACGGAAGGCATCCTTGTTGTAGACGATGACCCCCTCCAGCCCGGTCAGTTGATCACCGATACGCAGATAGCCCTGATCGGCATCCCAGCCCGGGAACCAGGGTAGTACGCCATCCTGCGCCTTGTAATCAGACTCGACCACCAGCCGGTTGCTGCCATTTTTGGCGGCCAGCGCGACCGCTTTCGGGCTGCCGGCAATATGGAGTTGGGTCGGCTTGAGCAGCGGCGCCTTGTGGGATAGCTCGACGTTGTTGCGATAAACCTTGTAGTCGAAGCCGTAGTTGCGGGTCAGATGCAGATCGCTGCTGCTATCGAGCCGTACCCGCATCCCTTCGTGGCGATTGAGTGCCTGCGCCAGCGTCTCCCCTTCATTGACCTGCAATACGCTGGTCGGCACCGTCAACCCCTGTGCTGTGACCTGCAGGCGGGCTTTGTTGGCCTCAAAAGTGGGTTTGAGCTGGGTGCCGCCGTAGTACTCCTCGACCCTGGCTTCGAGGCAGACTTCAGCCCCCGGCTTGAGGGCCGGGTAGTTGGTCGCAAGTTTGCTGTCATTGAGATAGACGAAGATGCCATCCGAGGTGGCCGGGTTGCCATCTCCCGCCGGATCAGTCAGATAAAAGCCTTTGGTCAGGCTCTGGCCGAGGGTGGTGACGACACCGCGCACCATGAAGGTACCCGGACTGATTTTTCCCGTGATGTTGCCGTTTTTATCGGTTACCGTGTCGGTCGCGAACTGGCTTCCTGAGCCTGTTCCCTGAATGGTCGGAATGGGGGTGAGTTGCGCCGGATCGGACGGGCAGACAAATGCCGCATGGGCGCCTGAGGATGCAAGTGCCAGCCCCACGGCCAGCGACAGCAGGGTACGAGTACCTTTCATAGGTGTTCCTTTTTTATTTTTGCCAGTGATTCCATAGCCTTGGCTCGTTGACCAAGGGCGCGCATTGTCACATTTCTGGCATGTCATACCAGTGAGCCAACGCACATTAAATGAATCTGGGAAGGTGCGGGAAAGCGTTTTTATGATCCCAGTAACAGTATGATTTTTTTGATAATTCAGTCAATTCTAACCCTGTGGTCATGACGCTTTTGTGGCAGGGGATAATTCTCTTTGAGAATAAAGATTGAGGGGATCTTGTCGCCTTCCTATACTGGGTTCGTTCCTCACGGAACCCAGGTAAAGGGCAAACCGGCAGTGATGTCGGGGCGCAATGCTTCCGGTCTCGATCGTGGATCCAGATAGCGGGGTTTCCCTGGGTGAGGGGTGGTTTTTGTGGCAGGTCCATTGCCAGTTGTCTGCGCCCATCATGCAGGTTGCGATTGTTCTTTGCCTTGGTGACCAATGCCAAGACAAAACAAGGAAGATAACAATATGCAACAGCTCTTCAGACCCAGCAGGCTTGCCATGCTGGTCGCCCTTGCGGCTGCGCCCGCGTGGGCTCAGGCCGCTTATCCCGCCTATAAATCCGGTACTGCCTACAAGGCTGGCGATATCGTCAGCAACGTCGGTGCCCTCTACGAGTGCAAAGAATTCCCCTATTCAGGCTGGTGCGGGGCATCCCCCTATCACTATGAGCCGGGTGTTGGGGTGGTCTGGGCAGATGCCTGGAAGCCCTATGGTGGCGAGGTGCCCCCTCCGGCGCTCGGTGTAGCCGTCAGCTCACCGGCTGCCGGTTCCAGTTTTAATGAAGGAGCCAGCGTGGCGCTGGCAGTGACCCTGAGTGGCCCGGTAACGGCCTTGGCCCGGGTGGAATATCTTGTCGACGGCAAGCTGGTCGCCACGGCGAGCGCCTCGCCATGGAGTGCCAGCTGGAGCGCCGCCGGAGTGGGGGCCCATACCCTCAAGGCTCGTGCGCTGGATAAAGATGGCAAGGTGCTGAGCGAAGCGGATTCCAGCTTCAACGTCGCCGCCGTGGTGGCGCCAGAGGCGCCCAAGGTGAGCATCAGCAGCCCGGCCAATGGAGCCAAGGTGACGCTGGGTCGCAGTGTGGCGGTGAGCGGCAACGTTACAGATGCCAACAACGATGTGGCCAAAGTCGAGCTCTATGTCGACGGCAAGAAGGTGGGCGAAGATACCACTGCCCCCTGGCAGGTGAACTGGACACCGGATGCCAAAGGCAGTGCCGCCCTCAAGCTGGTGGCCACTGACAAGACCAATCTGAGCGGCGAGTCGGCGGCGGTGACCGTCAATGTAGAGGAGGCCGCGCTGCCGCCCACCGGTGGCAACCTCTCTTGTGACATTCGCCAGATCTATCGCCCGGATGGCTACGAGTGCATGGGGGATGACCATGCCCGCCGGGTCATCGGCTACTTCACCTCCTGGCGCACCGGCAAGAACGGCCTGCCTGCCTATCTGGTGAGCGATATTCCATGGAACAAGATCACCCACATCAACTACGCCTTCGCGGCGGTGGATGAGCAGAGCCACATCATCAAGGTGGACGATGCAGCCACCAAGATGACTTGGGATGGCGTGCCGGGTGCCGAGATGGATCCTGAATTTGCCTACAAGGGCCACTTCAACCTGCTGTCGAAGTACAAGAAGCAGTATCCGGACGTGAAGACCCTCATCTCGGTCGGGGGCTGGGCCGATACGCGCGGTTTCTACACTGCCACTACCAAGGGTGACTGCTCGGTCAATACTGCCGGTATCAACACCCTGGCTGACTCGGCGGTGAGTTTTATCCGCCAGTACGGTTTTGACGGGGTCGATATCGACTACGAATACCCCACCTCGATGAAGGATGCGGGAAACCCCAACGATTTCCCGCTCTCCAACCAGTGCCGGGCCAAGCTGTTTGCCAACTACGAGGTGCTGATGAAGACCTTGCGGGCGCGGCTCGACAACGCCGGTAACGAAGATGGCCGCAAGTATATGCTGACCATCGCCTCACCGGCTTCTGCCTATCTGCTGCGCGGGATGGAGAACTTCCAGGTCACCCAGTACCTCGATTACGTCAACCTGATGACCTATGACTTCCACGGTGCCTGGAACCACTTTGTCGGTCACAACGCGGCCCTGTTCGACAACAATGCCGACCCCGAGCTCTCCCATTGGGGCGTCTATACCCAGACCCAGTTTGGCGGTATCGGTTACCTCAACGCCGCCTGGTCTGCTCACTACTTCCGCGGTGCGCTGGCGGCTGGCAAGATCAACGTTGGCGTGCCCTATTACACCCGCGGTTGGCAGGGTGTGAGCGGTGGCAGTCATGGGTTGGGTGGCAAGGCTGCCCTGCCGAGCCAGAACGAGTGCCAGCCGGGCACTGGTGGCAGCACCATTCCGTGCGGCAACGGGGCGGTCGGCATCGACAACATCTGGCATGATCTCGACAAGAACGGCAAAGAGATCGGCGGTGGCGCCGTGCCCATGTGGCATGCCAAGAACCTGGAGCATGCGGCCAGCCTCGGCATCACCACATTGCCAAGTTATGGCACTGCCTGGGGTCTGGATCCCAACAATCCGGCTCACGTGATGCAGGGCAAGTATGTGCGTTACTACGATGACAAGGCCCACGCGCCCTGGCTGTGGAATGAAGAGAAGAAGGTGTTCCTCTCAACCGAAGATGAAGAGTCCATGGGCCACAAGCTGGACTACATCATCAAGCGCGGTCTGGGTGGCGTGATGTTCTGGGAGATGGCGGGTGATTATGCCTTCGATCCGGCCAAGAACGAGTACGGCATGGGCAGTACCCTGACCACCCTGGCTTATGAGAAGTTTGCCAAGGCAACTCCGTACAACACCAAGCAAAACGATCTGGCCGCGCCGAGCGCCCAGCTCGACATCCAGGTCAGCCTCTCCGGCTTCAAGGAAGGGGACTCCAACTATCCGATCAACCCGAAACTCAAGCTGGTCAACAAGTCGACCCAGACCATTCCGGGCGGCGCGCGCATCGAGTTTCTGGTGCCCACCTCTACCTCTGACACCATCACGGATCAGAGTGGCATGGGACTGAAGGTGGTGGAGAGCGGTGGCAACGACAATTCGGAAGGCATTGCCAACGAGAAGGACTTCCACAAGGTCGCCATGAACCTGCCGGGCTGGCAGACTCTGGCGCCGGGGGCCGAGATTGAGGTCGCCATGACTTACTACCTGCCCGCCGCTGGCGTGCCGAGCGGTATGCGCATCATCAGCGGCAGCCAGACCATTGGTCTCAAGGCCGAGTTCCCGACCCTGCCGGAGGCCGTGCTGGGCTCGGGTGGCGGCGAGAATCCGGGTACCAGCTGCAGCAGCCAGAACGTCAATCCGGCGGCCTACAAGGCCTATCCGAGCTGGCCACAGGGGGATCATGCCAATGGCGGCGATCGCATCACCCATAACAAGGTAGTGTGGCAGGCGAACTGGTGGACCAGCAGCGAGCCCAAGGCAACCGATGGCAGCTGGAAGTCTGTCTGTAGCTATTGATTTTAAAATCAATGAGATAAGTGAGGCTTCGGCCTCACTTTTTTTGTCTGGTTGGTCGCTCTGGTTGAAAATGCGCCTGCCTTTCCTGGCAGGCAGCCTCTATAATAGAGTCGATTAATAATCAGATGGATATCAGCGTATGGCGAGTATATTGGATTCCGTTGATCAACGAACTCAACTGGTGGGGGAAAACCGCCTCGAGTTGTTGATGTTTCGTCTCGGCACCCGTCAGATGTTCGCCATCAACGTCTTTAAGGTACGGGAAGTGGTCAAGTTGCCCCATCTGAGCAAGATGCCGGGCTCCCACCATAACATAAGCGGGGTGGCTAATATCCGCGGTACCTCGATCCCGGTGATCAACCTGCGCAGCGCCATCGGTATGCGTCCCATGCCCATCGACAGTGAATCCAACCTCATCATCACCGAGTACAACCGTACCATTCAGGGCTTTCTGGTGGGGCAGGTGGCCAACATCGTCAACATGACCTGGAAGGATATCCTGCCGCCGCCACGCTCCGCTGGGCGCGCCAACTACCTCACTGCCATCACCCGCATTCCCGAAGATGGAGTGGAGCAGATCGTCGAGATCATCGATGTGGAGAAGGTGCTGGCGGAGATCATCACCTATGACATCCGGATCTCTGAAGAGGTGCTGGATCGGGAGATCCTGCCCGAGATGCATGGCCGCAAAGTGCTGATCGTCGATGACTCCAGCACCGCCCGCAATCTGGTGCGCGAGACCCTGGGCCAGCTTGGGCTTGAGGTGATCGAGTGTCAGGATGGTTTGCAGGCGCTGACCCTGCTCAAGGGGTGGTGCGATGCTGGCAAGAAGGTGACCGACGAGATCCTGCTGATGATCACCGATGCCGAAATGCCGGAGATGGACGGCTACCGCCTGACCCACGAGGTACGCAGCGATCCGCGTATGTCCGATCTCTTTATCACCCTCAACACCTCCCTGAGCGGCAACTTCAACGAAGCCATGGTCAAGAAGGTGGGGTGCGACCGCTTTATCTCCAAATTCCAGCCCGACTTGCTGGTCGGCGTGGCCCAGGAGCGGCTGCGCCAAGTGCTGGAAAGTTGAGACGCTGCCTGCCGGTTATGCTAAATCAGTAACAAAACATCCCGCTTCGGCGGGATGTGTTGTTATTAGGTATTGGCGATGGATTGGTTGAAGCAAGGTGCCATGCCGAGATCGTCGACCATTCAAAACATCCAAGTTTGGCGGGATATTTTGTTATGGGATATTGGTGATAGACGGCGGGCTTATTGGCTGAGCAGCGGCTCCATAAAGCGGGCGACTTTATCGCGGATTTGGGGCTGGGCCGCCGGGGTGGGATGAATACCATCGTTCATCATAAGTTCAGGGCGCAGCGCAATATCATCCATAAAGAAGGGCAGCAGCGGCAGATCGTTAGCCTGGGCCAACTCGGGAAAGATCTGTTCGAACTGGCGCAGATAGCGGGCACCGTAGTTGCGGGGCAGCTGGATTTGAGTCAACACCACACGGGTCTGCTGCTCCTTGGCGAGCGCGATCATGCTGGCCAGATTCTGGCGGGTAATGGTCGGTGCGAAGCCGCGCAGGCCATCGTTGCCCCCCAGTTCGATCAGCAGCCAGTCCGGCTTGTGCTCCTTCAGCAGAGCGGGCAGACGGGCCAGCGCCCCTTGTGTCGTTTCACCGCTGATGCTGGCATTGAGCAGGGTGTGTTTGCCCCCCTCCTCCTGCCATTTCTGGTTGAGCAGGGCAGGCCAGCTCTGCTCAACCTGCATTTGATAGCCGGCGCTCAGGCTGTCTCCCAGCACCAGCAGGGTCTGGGCCTGAGCCGACGAGAGCAGGCTGCCGAGGCCAACGAACAAGGCAAACAGAATACGCACCATCAATTCAACTCCCGCTATGGATTGTCATCAAGGGATTGGAACAAAGGATACAGAGCATGAGTTCAACCCCCATTATTGTCGTCAAGGGCCTCGGCAAATCGGTTCGCCTCGGCCAGGAAAGCCTCACCATCCTTGAAGGGATCGATCTGCAAGTCAATAGCGGTGAGACGGTGGCCCTGGTCGGTGCCTCCGGTTCCGGCAAGTCCACCCTGCTGGGGCTGCTGGCCGGGCTCGATCTGCCGAGTCAGGGGGAGATCGAGATCCTCGGCAAATCTCTTGGTGAGCTGGATGAGGAGGGGCGGGCCCGGTTGCGCGCCGAGCAGATCGGCTTTGTGTTCCAGTCGTTCCTGCTGCTCCCGACCATGACGGCGCTCGAGAATGTTATGCTGCCCGCCGAGCTGCGCGGCGAGCGTGATTGCGAACCAAGAGCTCGCGAGCTGCTGGCCGCGGTCGGGCTTGGCGAGCGGTTGCACCATCTGCCGCCACGGCTCTCCGGCGGTGAGCAGCAGCGGGTGGCCATCGCCCGTGCCTTTATGACCCGTCCAAGCCTGCTGCTGGCGGACGAGCCGACCGGCAACCTCGACAGCAAGACCGGCGAGAAGGTGATCGAGCTGCTGTTTGAACTCAATCGCAAGCACGGCACCACCCTGGTGGTAGTGACCCATGACCATCAGCTGGCCGAACGCTGCCAGCGGCAAGTGGTCATGACGGCGGGTCGGTTGGATCGCGAGGTGGCCCATGATGTGGTGTAACGGGGTGAGCTGTGGGTCAAGCGGGAGATGCAAGGTATGATGCAGTGGCGATTGGGATGGCGACTGCTGCGCCGGGAAGGTTTCAGCGGTGAGCTGCGCTGGTTTGTGCTGGCACTGGCCTTGAGCGTGGCGTGCGTCTTGAGTGTGGCATTGGTGGCGGATCGGCTTGATGCCGGACTCAAGGCGTCGGGCCGCGACTTTATCGGGGCTGATCGGGTGCTGCGCACCGCGGCCGCCCTGCCGGATGGCTGGCTGGCCCGAGCGAAGCAGGATGGCTTGGCGGTGCAGACCACCGTCAGCTTCAACAGCATGCTGTTTCACGGTGATGCGCTGCAGCTTGCCTCCATTCGGGCCGTGCCCGATGGTTTTCCCTTCTACGGCAAGCTCACTCTGGAACCTGCCCGCGCCCCGGCTCCCGGCGAGATCTGGCTCTCCGCCCGGGTGATGCAGCTGCTCAAGGCCAAAACGGGGGATGAGCTGGAGGTGGGCAATACGGTGCTCAAGGTGGCAGGCCTGCTTGGCGAGGAGCCGGATCAGGGCTTCAGCCCCTTCCTGCTGGCGCCGCGTGCGCTGATCCACAGTGCCGATATCGAGGCGACCGGTGCTCTGCTCCCCGGCAGCCGCCAGCAGTGGCGCTATCTGTTCAAGGGGCCGCGGGAATCGCTGGCCCGTTACGAGCAATGGTTGTTGCCGCAATTGCAGGCCGGACAGAAGTGGATCAAACCGGATGACAGCGAATCCCAAGTGGGTCGCTCGCTGGCCAATGCCGAGCGTTTCTTCCGGCTTGCCTCGCTAAGCGGGGTGTTGCTGGGGGCGTTGGCGATGGGGATTGCGGTGCGCCACTTTGCCGAGCGCCAGACCAATATGGTGGCGCTGCTCAAGACGCTGGGGGCATCACGTCGCTCGCTCTGGCAACTGATGGGAACCCTGCTGCTGTCGCTGACGCTGATCGGTGCGCTGCTGGGTCTGGTAGCGGGCACCGTCATGCAGTGGATCACCTTGCAACTGCTGGGGGACCTGTTGCCGCCGGATCTGCCGCCCCCATCCTGGCGTCCCTTTGCGCTGGGGGTGGCGGTGGCGCTCTTTATCACCCTGCTGCTCGCTTTTGTGCCCTTCTTGCGTCTGCTGAAGGTGCCGCCGCTGCGGGTATTGCGCCGGGAGCTGGAGGCGGGTATTCCCCCCTGGCTGGCCCTGCCGGTCGGCCTGTTCGGGCTGTTTGCGCTGGTCTGGGGCTTTACCGCCGATGTTCGGCTGGCGCTGGGGCTGGTGGGGGGCATGGGCTTGCTGATGGGGCTGTTGGCCCAGCTGGCAGCCCTGATGTTGCGGCTGGGGACGAAAGTGAGCGGACCTCATGCCTTGCGGCTGGCGCTGGCCCACCTGTCGCGCGAGCGCAGCAGCGGCCTGTTTCAGCTGGCGGGCTTTGCGCTGGCGCTGATGCTGTTTGGCTTGCTCTGGGCGGCCCGGGTCGATCTGCTGGATGAGTTTTCGGCTCGTCTTCCCGTCGATGCGCCCAACCGTTTTCTGGTCAATGTGGCCGAGAACGAGCGGGAGGGGATCCTGAGCGAACTGGCGGCAGCCGGGGCCACCACTTCCGATTTCTATCCCATGGTGCGTGGCCGGCTGACTCATATCGCCGGTGAGGCGGTGGGCGAGGGAGCGAGTAGTAGTCGTGAAGGGGTCGATCGGGAGCTTAACTTCACTACCACGGCGACCCTGCCAATCGACAATAAGCTGGTGGCCGGGAAATGGCTTGCCGGGCCCGGTGAGGTGTCGGTGGATAACGAGCTGGCCAAGCGGCTCGATATCAAACTGGGGGACATGCTCGCCTTTACCATCGAGGGGCGCAGCTTTGGCGCCAGGGTCACCAGTTTGCGCAGCATCAAGTGGGACAACATGCGCCCCAACTTCTACATGATCTTCTCCGAGGATCTGCTGGCACCCTTCTCCCGTACCTGGCTTGGTAGTTACCGATTGCCCGAGGCGGGGCGCTCTGCCGAGGTGGAGTTGATCCGCCGCCACCCCACGGTGAGTCTTATCGATGTGGATGACCTGATTGCGCGGCTCACTCAGGTATCGGAGCAGGTGAGCCGGGCGCTGGCGCTGATGCTGGGGCTGGTGACAGTGGCCGCACTGCTGGTGCTGCTGACCCAGACCCAGGCCAGCATGGCCCAGCGTCGGCGAGAACTGCTGCTTATGCGCACCCTGGGGGCCAGCAGCGAACTGCTGAAAAAGATGCTGCGTTGGGAGCTGGTGGCCAGTGGTGCGCTGGCGGGGCTCTGTGCCGCCATGGTGGTGGAGCTCTGCTCCTTTGGCCTGCAGTGGTGGTGGTTCGAGGGGCAGTGGCAGTTCCACTGGGCCATCTGGCTTGGCCTGCCAACGTTGGGGGCGCTGCTGGTGACGCTGGCGGGGCAGGGGATGCAGCGCCAGCTGCTGGCTGGCACCCTGAGCGATCGGCTGCGAGGGCTGGGTCAGGGGTTGTTGTAATCCCGCCAGCGCGAGCCGATGCACACAAGGTGCAATAGCGCAGCCACAATAAACAAGCAGCCCGGCCATTGGCCGGGCTGCTTGTTTATTGTGGCGCTGACGAGCGGACGCCGCGAGCGGGTGTGAGTTAGCGGGGCTCACGCAGCAGATTGGTGAGGGCGCTCGGCAGCTCGGGATAGCTGAAGTGAAAACCGGCCTGTTGCAGCCGTGCTGGTATCACCTTTTGTCCGGTCAGCAGCAGATCGGCCGCTTCACCCATCACCAGTTGCAACAGCGGCGCCGGGACGAAGAAGAGGTGTGGACGGTGCAGCGTGGTGGCAAGGGTCTGGCTGAACTCCCGGTTGCTGACCGGATGGGGTGCAGTGCCGTTGAAGATGCCGTTGCACTCTTCGTGCTCCAGCAGGAAGAGCATGGCGCGTACCAGATCCTGCACATGGATCCAGCTCATCATCTGGCTGCCTGACCCCATAGGGCCGCCGAGCCCGAGTCGGTAGGGAGGGAGCATTTTGGGCAGAGCGCCGCCATCCATGCCAAGCACCAGCCCGATCCGCACGATACAGACCCGTGTCTGGCGGCTCTGGGCTTCCTGCGCCAGGGTCTCCCACTGCTGGCAGAGCTGGTGGGTGAATTCGTCGTTGGGAGAGCGGCACTGCTCGTCGAGGGTTTCGGTGCCCTGTCTGCCATACCAGCCGATGGCGGAGGCGTTGATCAGCACCTTGGGCGGCGTGCTGGATAGCTTGATGAGATCGACCAGTTGCTCGGTCAGTAGCCAGCGGCTATCGCAGAGCAGCTGTTTGCGCGACTCGCTCCAGCGTCCGGCGGCGATAGGTTCACCGGCCAGATTGATCACCGCATCCACGTCATTGAGGTCATCAAGCCGGTCGAGGTTATCCAATACCTTGATATCGTGGCCGAGCAGGGAGTAAGCGCGGCTCCCCTGCCTGCTCAATACCACGACCTCGTGATTGACCTTGAGATGGGCAACCAGCTTGCGGCCGATAAAGCCGGTCCCTCCGGTAATAAGAATCTTCATCGCTGCATGCTCCTGCTGCCGTTTGCTCTACTCTAATGGCGTCGTCCTCCTGCAACAAGTGGACGAGCTTGGCATGTGTTGTTCACTAGACTGGTTTTAACTCTATCTTTTTCTTACCAGATATTGTTCAACAATAGTTTGAATTGATTGATTTTTGTTGGGTGGACATTTGTTGAACAATCGCTATTATGGCGACCCTTTTCGCCTGTCCACCGAGGCTGTCACCCATTATCCGAGCATCAAAGAGGCCGCCATGCCATTTCGTCGTTTGAAACTTCGCCAGCTTTACTCGAGGATTCTGTTGGCGCTGCTGATGGGGGGCGGGATCCTGCTGCTGGGGGTTGTTGCCGTTATCTGGCAGACGGTGACGGAGATAGAGCGTGATGCCGATTCACGGTTGCAGCATGCCCGTATGATGTTTGATCGCTCCATCGGCCATGCCCGGCAGGCGGCCATCAATGTGGAGGGGATGCTTGGTCACTCCTGCAAGGAGGCGGCACAACTGCTGCGCGAACAGGTGGCCACGGTGCCCGATGTCCGTTCCGCCAATCTGGCTGTCGGCAGCCACATCTACTGCACCTCGCTCTATGGTGACTACGATGGCCCCTTCAATCCCGACCGCTATGTGGATGGCAGGTTGCAACTGCTGCCTGGCAATGAGGTCACACCGGATCGCCCCTTGATCGTGCTGCGTCATGAAACGGACAAGGGGAGTGTGCTGATCGGTGTAGATGGCTACTACCTGCGCAATACCCTGGAGATCTCCAGTAAGAACTCCCCGATGGCTCTGGTGGTGGGGCAGAGGGCTCTGTTTGGCTCAGGTCAGGTCGGGGCGGCGCCCTCTCCGACAGAAGAAGGTTATATTGCCCTCGCTTCGGCCGATTTCCCCTATCAGGTCGTCACCTGGGTCACGGTGCATGACTACTGGAGTCACGCATGGCGATACTCCAGATATACCTTGATCCTCTCTCCGTTGCTGGCGCTGTTGATTGGATTCGGCACCTTCAGGCTGATGGGGCGTAGCAGCTCACCAGCGGAGGAGCTCAAGCGCGCGTTGATCGAAGAGGAGTTTATTCCTTACTTGCAGCCGGTGGTCTCCGGTCAGGATGAGCAGTGGCGTGGCTGTGAGGTGCTGATGCGCTGGCAGCATCCCAAGCAGGGGATGATCTCGCCGGATCGCTTTATTCCGCTGGCGGAAGATAGCGGGTTGATTGTGCCCATGACCAGCTTGTTGATGGCCCAGGTGCGCGACCACTTCTCCCCTTATGCCCGCAAGCTGCCGGCAAAGTTTCATTTTTGCTTCAATATCAGCGCCAAGCACTTTCAGGATCTCGACCTGTTGGCTGATTGCAAGGCCTTTCTCGACGCGTTTAAGGACAATCCCGTTGATTTGGGACTGGAGCTGACTGAGCGTGAACTGCTGGTTGCCGATGAGACAACCGCCCGGATGTTTGCCGAATTGCGCAAACTGGGCGTGTTGATCTCTATCGATGACTTTGGCACCGGTCACTCCAGTCTGACCTATCTGCAACAGTTTCAGGTCGATGCACTCAAGATTGATCGAAGCTTTGTGGAGATGATCGGCACGGATGCACTCTCCAGCCATATCGTTGAAAACGTGATTGATCTGGCGAAGCGACTTGAATTGATCCTGATCGCGGAGGGGGTCGAGAAGCAGTCGCAGGCGGACTACCTGCGGGCGCGCCACGTTGACTATCTGCAAGGGTATCGTTACAGCCGCCCTATCCCGATGAAGCAGTTTTGCAAGACCCTGTTTGGCTGAACGGTTGAATGGGGAGCATAAAAAAACCAGCGATCGCTCGCTGGTTTTTTGTTGGTACGGTTTGGCTTGGGCGTTCAGAGCATGCGCTGGAGGGCGCGGGCCAAGCGTTTGACCCCCTCTTCAATGGTCGCTTCATCAACGCAGGAGAAGCTCAGGCGCAGGGTGTTCTTGATCTCGGGGCGCACGTAGAAGGGGGCGCCGGGTACGAAGGCCACCTTCTCCTTGATCGCCTCGTCAAACAGCGTCATGGCACTGATGTGGGCTGGCAGGGTCAGCCAGAGGAACATCCCCCCTTCCGGTCGGGTGTAGCTGACGCCGGGCGGGCAGTGACGGGCCAGCGCGGCCTCCATGGCAGCACGCTGGCGGCCATAGACCTCCTTGATCTTCTCCAGGTGAGCGTCGAGGGAGTTGTCGGTCAGGAAGCGGTGCAGCACCTGCTGGCTGAAGGCGTTGCTGTGCAGATCGGTCGCCTGCTTGGCGATGGTCACCTTCTTGCGCAGCCAGTCCGGCATCACCATCCAGCCCAGACGGAAGGCGGGCACTACGGTCTTGGAGAAGGAGCCAAGCAGCACGGTATTGTTTGGCGCCAGTTTGGCAATGGGGGGCAGATGCTCCCCTTCGAAGCGCAGCTCGCCGTAGGGATCATCTTCCACCATCAACAGCTCGTGGCGCACCAGTCGCTCGGCCAGTGCCTCGCGGTTGGCACGGCTGTAGGAGACACCGCTCGGGTTCTGGAAGTTGGGCACGCCGTAGAGCAGCTTGGCACTGGATCCGCTTGCCAGCAGCGCATCCAGCGCCGCCAGATCCAGACCCTCTTCTTCAAGGGTGATCGGCTTGAAGGTGGGCTGGTAGACAGAAAAGGCCTGAATGGCGCCAAGGTAACCCGGCTCTTCGATGATGAGATCCTGACCCTCGTCGATCAGCACCTTGCCCAGCAGATCCAGCGCCTGCTGGGAGCCGCTGGTGATCAGGATGTTGTCCGGATTGACCTGCATGCCGTGGCGGGCCAGATAGCGGTCGGCAATATACTGGCGCAGCGGGGCGAAGCCCTCCGTCGCCGCATATTGCAGGGCAGCAGCCCCTTGCTCGCGCAGTACATCCTGACAGGCCTGATCGATCGCCTTGACCGGAAACAGGTGGGGATTGGGCAGGCCACCGGCGAAGGAGATGATCTCCGGATTGGCGGCAACTTTGAGGATTTCACGGATAAAGGAAGGCTCGACCTTCTCGAAGCGCTGGGCAAAAAACGGCTGCATAGACAATTCTCTCGGCATGTGGGCGGTCGCTCCATTCGACCGTCAGGTTATCCGTTTGTATCAGATTTCAGAAATGAGGCAATGATTGTCACAAAAATCGCCAAAAAAGGGCTGGAACGACTCTACTGCGGATTATATTGGACGGTTAGTCGGTATGGTGATGCCAGTGAGGGAGCAGGGAAGTGGATGGCCGGAATATTTGTTGCGCGAAACACTTGCGCCTTGGGCCTATCTTGGGATAATTCGCTCCCCTGTTTTCGCGGGTCGATGAAATGCCGAGCCGCGAGCGGTCCCGCTCGGGATCGAACACAAGATGTATTACCCGGATTGATGAAATAACGAGACCATTATGCCTGTGACCCAAGATGTATTTAACGAAGACGGCAAGTTCATGCGCAAGATCCGCAGCTTTGTCCGTCGCGAAGGCCGCCTGACCAAAGGGCAGGAGAAGGCCCTGGAAGAGCTCTGGCCGGTCATGGGCATCGATTTCGAGCCAAAGCAGCTCGATCTGGTCGCACTGTTTGGCCGTGAAGCACCTGTGGTGCTGGAGATCGGCTTTGGCATGGGCGCCTCTCTGGTTGAGATGGCCAAGAATGCCCCCGAGAAGAACTTCATCGGCATTGAAGTGCACTCCCCGGGCGTGGGCGCCTGTCTGGGTACCGCTCAGGAAGCGGGCGTCACCAATCTGAAAGTGATCTGCCACGATGCGGTCGAGGTGCTGGAGCACATGATCCCGAACGGTTCACTCTCCTGCCTGCAGCTCTTCTTCCCGGACCCCTGGCACAAGAGCCGTCACCACAAGCGCCGCATCGTACAGCCTGCATTTGCCCAGGATATTCGTCAGAAGCTGGCCATCGGTGGCGTGTTCCACATGGCGACCGACTGGGAAAACTATGCAGAGCACATGCTGGAAGTGATGAGCGCCGCCGAGGGTTACGAGAACACCTCTGCCACCGGCAACTGGGTGCCTCGTCCGGACTGGCGTCCGCTGACCAAATTTGAACAACGTGGCCACCGTCTCGGCCACGGGGTTTGGGATCTGATTTTCAAGCGTGTCAGCTAAGCTGGCACGTCAACACACCTAGCGTATCAACTAACTTGAGGAGCTATCATGGCCAATCGTAGCCGCCGCCTGCGCAAGAAACTGCGCGTCGATGAATTCCAGGAAATGGGTTTCGACATCAGTTTCAACTTCCCGGTCGGCACTGCCGAAGAGACCATCGATGCGGTAGTCGATGCGATGATCGATGAGGTTGTTGAACCCCGTAAACTGGCTTTTGCCGGCTCCGGTCACCTGGCCTGGGAAGGGATGATCTGCACCCAGCAACTGGGCAAGTGTACCGAAGAAGACCGCGCTGCCGTCAAATCCTGGCTGGAAGGCAAGGGGATGGAAGCCGTGGTCGTTACCGAGCTGTTCGACCTCTGGTACGGTGAACCGGCCTGATACAAGGCTGCCGCATCTGGCGCCTTGTTGTGGGTAACTGAAAAATCCCGCCGCTGGCGGGATTTTTGTCAGTGGGGATGGGATCTCCACCGCTGTTTTAGTCATGGAATCGCTTATTGCTTATGGTGTTGTCATCCGAATTACTGGCCAGCATCCTTGAAGAGGTGCGCCCGTTGCTGGGACAAGGCAAGGTGGCCGACTACATTCCGGCACTGGCTCAGGTACCGGCCGATCGGCTTGGTATCGCAGTCTGTACCGTCGAGGGGGAGCTGTTCACCGCCGGTGACGCTTTTGAACCCTTCTCCATCCAGAGTATCTCCAAGGCCCTGAGCCTGACCCTGGCGCTCACCCTCTATCAGGAGGAGGAGATCTGGGCCCGGGTTGGCAAGGAGCCCTCCGGCCAGCCCTTCAACTCGCTGGTTCAGCTCGAGTTCGAGCAGGGGATCCCCCGCAACCCCTTTATCAATGCCGGGGCGCTGGTGGTGAGCGACCTGCTGGAGACCCGCCTCACAGCGCCCCGTCAACGTACCCTTGAGCTGGTGCGCCGCCTTTCCGGCAATCCGGCCATCATGGCGGATCAGGTCGTCGCCCGCTCCGAATATCAGCACTCTGCCCGCAACGCCGCCATTGCCTATCTGATGAAGGCCTATGGCAACTTCGAAAACGAAGTGGACAAGGTGCTGCAAAGCTACTTCAATGCCTGTGCCATCCGCATGAGCTGCGTCGATCTGGCGCGGGCATTCATCTATCTGGCCAACCGTGGTGTGCCACTGGGCGAGAGCGTACCGCTGCTGCCTGCCCGCACCACCAAGCAGGTCAACGCCCTGCTCGCCACCTGTGGCCTCTATGATGAGGCGGGCGATTTTGCCTATCGGGTTGGCATGCCGGGCAAATCTGGGGTCGGCGGCGGTATCATCGCCCTGATCCCGGGCGAGCTCTGCGTCTGTGTCTGGTCGCCCGAGCTCAACAAAGCCGGCAACTCGCTGGCGGGCACGGCGGCACTGGAGCTGCTGGCCGAGCGGCTGGGTCGCTCCATTTTTTAACCTTGTTCACTATGAATCGAGAAATCACCATGAAACGACATCTTCGCTTCCTGCAGGCCGCGCTGGCGACCTTACTGCTCTGGTGTGCCCTGCCCGCCGTGGCAGGGGAGTTGCCACCGCTCTCGCTTGCCGATGCCAAGGCCAAACAGGCTGTCATCCTGGATACCCGCGCCAGCTACTTCTATCAGGGGTGGCCGATGGAAGGGGAGAAGCAGGGCGGCCATGTGGCGGGCGCCGAGAACCTCTCAGCCGAGTGGAAATACAGCGATGAAGAGTGGCCAAAGGCGCTCGAGATCAAGGGGCTGAAGGCCGATCGTCCGGTTGCCCTCTACGGTGCGTCCCGCGAAGTGGCCGAGGTGGCCCGTCTGCTGCGCAAGCAGGGGATCAAGCAGCTGTTCGAGCTGCAAGGGTGGCAAGCCGCACCGCGCGAGTCGCTGGCACGCTGGCAGCAGCTGGTCTATCCGCGCTGGTTGGCGGATCTGCAAGAGGGCAAGCCGGTTGCCGCTGCGCCCAAGGGTGACTGGAAGCTGTTTGAAGTGGATTGGGGTTCACCCAAGGCCTACCTCATCAGCCACATCCCGGGGGCCGGTTATATCGATACCAACAGCCTCGAAGAGGAGCCGCTGTGGAACAAGGTCTCTGACGAAGCGCTCAAGAAGCTGCTGCTGGATAACGGCATCCGTCACGACACCACCGTCATCCTCTATGGTCGCAACACCATGGCGGCTGCCCGTGCCGCGCATCTGATGATGTATGCGGGGGTGGAAGATGTGCGCCTGCTGGACGGTGGTCTGGATGCCTGGTTTATCCAGCACCTGCGTACCGAAACCGGTCTGCCCAACAAATATGAGCCGGTGAAGGAGTTTGGCGTGGCCATTCCCGCTCACCCCGAGTACTACACCACGCTAAGTCAGGCGAAAGAGCTGCTCAAGAAGCCCGATAGCGCACTGGTCAGCGTGCGTACCTGGGACGAGTTTGTCGGCAACACCTCAGGTTACAGCTACATCAAGCCGAAGGGCGATATCCCGGGGGCCAAGTGGGGTCACGGCGGGGTGGATGCCAACAGCATGAGCGATTTCCACAACCCGGACGGCACCATGAAGCCGGCCCGCGAGATCCTCGCCATGTGGGACCAGTGGAATATCGAGCCAACTCAGCAGGCGGCGTTCTACTGCGGTACCGGCTGGCGCGCCTCCGAGGCCTTCTTCTACGCCTGGCTGATGGACTGGAAACAGATCAGCGTCTACGACGGCGGTTGGTACGAGTGGAGTTCCGATCCCAAGAACCCGACCGTGACCGGTGAGCGCCAGCCCGCCAAGTCATGATTGCGTTCTTGCGCTGAAAAGAAGAGGCCGGACAGAGATGTCCGGCCTTTTTCATTGCGCTCGCCACCCGGCCAGATAACTAGGCTAAGTTGCTGATTATTGACGGCGATCCCGCTTTGCTCATTGCGTCATCCCGTGCCGTGCGATTGAACTAGGCTTCAAGAAACATCCTCGTGGTGAGGATGATCGCAGAAGAGGCCGCAATGAAAAAACTGATGATGATCCTGGTGTGCGCCCTGGGGCTGGTGGCATGCAGCTCCCAATACATCATGAGCACCAAGGATGGCAAGATGATCACCACAGAGAGCAAACCCAAGCTGGACGAGAGTACCGGTATGTATCGCTATTACGATCATGAAGGGCGTGAGGTGATGATCAATAAAGAAGATGTGACCCAGATCATGGAGCGTTGAGCGCTCATATGCAGTCAGGGCCGCAATATGCGGCCCTTCACATTTTTACCGGCAAATTCCTCCATTTTCTCAGGCAATCGCCCCTCTTTCGCCGCAAATGCGCGTTCGGGTACAGCTTCCGTTATGGTTCGGTCCGTATTATTGCACTCCGTTTTTTATTGGAGGTGTTATGTCCCTGATGTCTATCTGGAATTCCCGTTTTTCCGCGCGCACCCTGCTGGGTGGTGTCTTGCTGGTGGTGGCGTCAGCCAGCCATGCTGGCGATGATCAGTTCACGCTGGGGCGGACTATTTTGCTGGGGGCCGGTGATCATGGTGCGACAATTCCTTTGGTGATTTGCCGTCAGACCAAATATATCAAGGTGAAGGCGGAACGTGATTTGACCCTGGATCGGGTGGTGGTGACCTATGGTGGTGATCGTACCAAAACCATTCGCTTCGATCGGGAGATGAGCAGTGATAAAGAGACCGAGTGGAAATCACTGGGTTCGCGTCGTTGTGTGAAAAAGATCGAAGTGTACGGTAATTCAGAGCGCAGCAAAGCGGGCGTAAAAGTATTCGGCCGTAAATAATCGATGCATTTTGTCTGCACGAACAGATGAGCTAAAAATAATGGCGAGCCGTGGCTCGCCATTATTTTTTATGGTCGGCTTTGCTATTTTTTCGGCCGAAATGGCTTGATGACAGTTTCATCGCACTCAAGATACGGCCCTTCCATCAAATCGATGCAGTAGGGGATGGCGGGGAATACTGCATCCAGACACTCGCGGATCGATTTGGGCTTGCCCGGCAGATTGACGATCAGGGTATCGTCGCGCAGCCCGGCAGTCTGGCGCGACAGAATGGCGGTCGGCACAAACTTGAGGGATTCGGCCCGCATCAGCTCGCCAAAGCCCGGCATCATGCGATCACACACCGCTTCGGTCGCTTCCGGCGTGACATCCCGCTTGGCCGGGCCGGTGCCGCCTGTGGTGACGATGAGACAACACTGCTCTTCATCCGCCAGCCGGATCAGGGTCGCTTCAATCTGATCCTGTTCATCGGGGATCACCTGATAGACAGGTTCCCACTCCGAGGTCAGATAGGCGTTCAGGGTGTCGATGATGGCCTTGCCGGAGAGGTCTTCATAGATGCCCGCGCTGGCGCGATCGCTGACGGTGACGATACCGATTTTTGCCTTGCTCATGGTCTGCTCTTGAATGTCCGATAAAAGTGGCAATTAAAATAACATAATCAGTGAGATATGTTAAACCGTCAGGAGATGACGCGGGTCGGTGAGGGAAGAATAAAGTGTCGAATGAAGCAAAATAAGGCCACCCGGATTTTTATTTGCAATAAAAAACAGAAAATCACAACCTAAAATGTATAAGTGTTTTATCTCGCATGAATTAAAAACAATCGCTTGTTTCCAAACACAATTAAAATAGATAGACACCCTCGTAGTGACCATTGTCCGGTTTAGTCGCCAGTGGATGGATTGAACCCTTTTTCGCCGCGTCGTATATACAGTTTATATGGCTGGGACGTGATGGTGTGGTACCGCAGTGTGTTGCCAGCAATAGTCGCCAAGGAGGGCATATGGAGTTGCCTGATTTTGACACCCTGAAGGAGTTGGCTGCGAGTGAGCCCTCCCGGCTGGATGCGATTCTGGAGCAGCAGATCGACCAGTTGATGACCCGAGCGAGCCCCGATCAGCAGCGCCGTCTGCGCGGGTTGCAGTTCAAGATTGATGGTCAGCGCCGTCTGGCGAAAAACAATCTTGATAGCTGTATCCGGATTACCAACATGATGCGGGAATCTTTTTATTTGATGCGCAGCGAAATGAGCCAGTTCAGAGAAGAGGGGGACCCTCCGCCTGAAAGCGATGGCAGTGGTAAAATAATCCATCTGGCGGACTATCGACGTCGCAAATAATCTGCAATAACCCCCTTGGTTGATATTTCAGCCAAATCGGTGAGGCCATAATAAAGGGAATTGCTGGCGACCTGATTGTTATGGTTTTTAATGTTAGTCGTAATGTATTTGTGATGTAATCTCTTTTCTCTTTCTTGTAATAACTAATTAGTCAGGTTGTGATAGGGGTGGATGAATAACAGTAAAAGTTAGGCTAATATGGCCGAAATTTTTATTGCTACGACTCGAAGGGATTATGAGAAGTATCACACCAAGACGGGTGTTGTCGCGGGAGCAACAGACAGAGATCACCCGCATTATCGTCAAGGTGGGTCAGATGTTGGCCCAGTTCGGGGCGGAGAGCCGGATCATCGAGCAGACCACGGTGCGGCTGGGGATGGCGCTGGGGCTGGAGAGTGTCGAAATGGCCATATCTTCCAGTGCCATCGTGCTCACCAGCCTCTATCAGGGGGGCTGTGTTACCACTACCCGGCGGGTGCGTGAACATGGCATCAACATGCAGGTGGTGTGCGAGATCCAGCGGATCTGCATCATGGCGGAAAAAGAGCTGATCGGTGCCCGTGAAGTGCGCCAGCGCCTCGAAGCCATCGTCCCTTTCCACTATCACCCCTGGTTGGTGGTCCCCATGGTGGGGCTCTCCTGTGGCGCCTTTAGCCTGCTGTTTGGCGGTGACTGGCCCATCTTCCTGGTGACCTGTTTCTCGTCTGCCGTGGCGATGCGGGTGCGCCAGCTGATGGCTCGCCATCACCACAGCCCGCTCATCAACTTTGCCGCCACCGGCTTTATCGCTACTTTGCTCTCCTCCAGCGCCACCTTCTTTAACTGGGGTGACCAGCCCTATCTCGCCATGGCGGCCAGCGTGCTGCTGCTGGTGCCGGGCTTTCCGCTGATCAATGCCGTCTCCGACATGGTGAAGGGCTACTTCAACATGGGGCTGGCCCGCTGGGGGACCGCGACCCTGCTGACCATCAGCGCCGCCATAGGTATCATTTTGGCCATGTCGGTCACCGGGATCTGGGGGTGGAAGGTATGAAGGCTGTCGACTCTGTATCGGCCAGCGGGAACGGGGTTGCCCTGCTCACCATCAGCGCACGGATCAATACCGGCATCATTCTCGCCATGTCGGTCACGGGGATCTGGGGGTGGAAAGTATGATGGATTTGCTCTTGCTACTGGCCAAGGATGCCTTCTGGTCCTCCATTCCGGCGGTGGGGTTTGCCATGCTGTTCAACGTGCCGCCACGGATGCTGAAGTATTGCGCCATGGGCGGCGCGCTGGCCCACAGCTTGCGTACCCTGCTGATCCACTACGGCATGCCCATCGAGTGGGCGACGCTGGCGGCGGCGACCACGGTCGGCTTTGTCTGCGTCTACTGGTCTCGCCGTCTGCTGGCGCCGCGTCCGGTGTTCAGCGTTGCTTCCATCATTCCGATGATCCCGGGCAGTTATGCGTTCAAGACCATGATTGCGGTGGTGGAGCTCAACATCAATGGCGTGACCATGGAGTTGATCCAGAGTGCGGTGGAGAACGGCCTCAAGGCGCTCTTTATCGTCGGTGCCCTCAGTTTCGGTTTGGCGATCCCCTCTCTGGTCGTGTACCGTAACCGCCCCATAATCTGACAGATGGTGAGAGGCCCCATGAAGATTTCCATGATTGCCGCCATGGCCCACGACAGGGTGATAGGCAAGGACAACCAGATGCCCTGGCATCTGCCTGCCGATCTGGCCCACTTCAAGCGTGTCACCCTCGGTAAACCGGTATTGATGGGGCGCAAAACCTTCGAATCCATCGGTCGACCGCTGCCCGGACGGCGCAATCTGGTGATCAGTCGCAATCCCGACTATCAGGTCGAGAGCATTGAGGTGGTGGGCTCCGTCGAGGCGGCGCTGGCGCTGTTGGCAGGCAGCTCGGTGGAGGAGTTGATGGTGATCGGTGGTGGTCATCTCTATGCCGAGATGTTGCCGAGTGCGGATTGCCTCTATCTGACGCAAATCGATCTGGCGGTGGAGGGAGATACCCGTTTCCCTGCTTTTGATGATGGCCAGTGGCAACGGATTGAGTGCGAGAGCCACCCTGCCGATGAGAAGAACCCGCACCCCTATAGCTTCGAGACCTGGCAGCGCCGCTGACGGACGAATGCTAATGGGCAAATAACAACAAGGGCATCTTCGGGTGCCCTTGTTGTTCTGTTGGGTTTTCAAGACGGGATTAGATGCCTGAGCCGTCGTTCTCGCCATTTTCCTCGTGCAAACCGCACTCGCGTTTGAGGCCGAAGAAGCGGGTCTGCTCCTCGCTCATGCCCGGCTCCCACTTGGCGGTGGTGTGGACATCGCCCACCGAGAGATAACCCTGCTCCCACAGCGGGTGGTAGGGGAGGTCGAACTCCTTGAAGTAGTAGAAGACATCCTTGTTGCTCCAGTCGATCACCGGCAGGAACTTGAAACGGCCGCGCTGGATGCCCAGCACCGGCAGCTTGCCACGGCTGCCGGACTGCTCCCGGCGCAGGCCGGAGAACCAGGTCTGGGCCCCCAGCTCACGCAGGGCGCGGTCCATCGGCTCCACCTTGTTGAGCTGGTTGTAGCGGGTGATCCCCTCCACCCCCTGCTCCCACAAGAGACCGAAGCGAGCCTCCTGCCAGGCAGGGCTGAGCTCGGCCCGATAGATCTTCAGGTTGAGCGCGAGGCGCTCGGTCAGCTCATCGATAAAACGGTAGGTCTCCGGGAAGAGATAACCGGTATCGGTCAGTACCACCGGCACATCGGCCCGCTCGCGGCTTACCAGATGGAGCATCAGCGCCGCCTGAATGCCGAAGCTGGATGAGAGCACATGCTCCCCCGGCAGATTGGCCAGGGCCCAGCGCACCCGCTCGGGGGCACTCATGGTATCCAGCTCCCGGTTGAGGGGCGCCAGCGCCTCGACTTGCTCTTCACGGCCGAGGGCCAGCAGTGCCTGCAGGTCAAGGCGGCCATCTTCAGTGACATTAAGCGGCATAGAAGTCCCTCGCAGAATCGATAACGGGCGCAATCACCCCAACCCGGATCACGAAGTCGCCGAAGCACTCACCCTGATTTCGCTCGGTGGCCCAGCGGCCGATCAACGCGTCGAGTTCGGCCAAAATCTGCGGCTCGGTGATGTTCTCCTGATAGAGGCGCGGAATGCGGGTCCCCTCCAGATTGCCCCCCAGATGGAGGTTGTAGCGGCCCGGCGCCTTGCCCACCAGACCCACTTCCGCCAGCATGGCGCGGCCGCAGCCGTTGGGGCAACCGGTGACCCGGAAGATGATGGCGTCATCCGCTAGCCCATGTTTGGCCAGCAGCCCTTCGATGTCGGTGACAAAGGCGGGCAGCATGCGCTCAGCCTCGGCCATCGCCAGCGGGCAGGTGGGCAGGGCCACGCAGGCCATGGACTGCTTGCGCTGCTCGCTCACGCCGTCATCCAGCAGGCCGTATTGGCGTGCCAGCCCTTCGATGCGGGCTTTCTCGCTGGCAGGCACCCCGGCGATGATCAGGTTTTGGTTGGCGGTCAGGCGAAAATCCCCCTGATGCACCTTGGCGATCTCCAGCATGCCGGTTTTGAGCGGCTTGCCCGGGAAGTCCAGCAGGCGGCCATTCTCGATAAACAGGGTGAGGTGATGCTTGCCGTCGATCCCCTCGACCCAACCGAAGCGATCGCCACGGCTGGTGAACTCATAGGGGCGAACCGGCCCGAACTGGATGCCGGCGCGGCTCTCCACCTCGGCCTTGAAGGCTTCGACGCCGACGCGCTCGAGGGTGTACTTGGTCTTGGCGTTCTTGCGGTTGACCCGGTTGCCCCAGTCACGCTGGGTGCTGACCACGGCGGCCGCCACCTCCAGTACGTGGGAGAGCGGAATAAAGCCAAAATCGCTCGCCTTGCGCGGGTAGGTGCTGGTGTCGCCGTGGGTCATGGCCAGGCCGCCGCCCACCAGCACGTTGAAGCCCACCAGTTTGCCACCTTCGGCAATGGCCACGAAGTTGAGATCGTTGGCGTGGATATCCACGTCGTTGTGGGGCGGGATCACCACAGTGGTCTTGAATTTGCGCGGCAGGTAGTTGGAACCCAGGATCGGCTCCTCATCCTGCCCCAGTTTTTCACCGTCCAGCCAGATTTCCACGTAGGCGCGGGTCTTGGGCAGCAGGTGTTCGGAGATCTTCTTGGCCCACTCGTAGGCCTCCTGATGCAGTTCGGACTCCACCGGATTGCTGGTGCAGAGCACGTTGCGGTTCACATCGCCGGCGGTGGCGATGGAATCGATGCCGGTGCTGTTGAGGGTCTGGTGCATCAGCTTGATGTCGCGCTTCAGTACCACGTGGAACTGGAAGGTCTGTCGGGTGGTAAGGCGGATGCTGCCGTAGAGGCTGTGCTCTTCGGCGAACTTGTCGATGATCTGCCACTGGGCCGGGGTGATGATCCCACCCGGCAGGCGGGCACGCAGCATGACGTTGTGCAGCGGCTCCAGCTTCTGGGCGGCGCGCTCCGGGCGGATGTCGCGGTCATCCTGCTGGTACATGCCGTGAAAGCGGATCAGCTGGAAGTTGTCGCCGTTGAAGCCGCCGGTGAGCGGGTCCTGCAGATCTTGCTCTATGGTGCCGCGCAGAAAGTTGCTCTCGCGCTTGAGGCGCTCGTTGTCGGCCAGCGGCCCTTCGACCGGTCCCGCTTTTGGGTGAGAAAGAGGTTGTTTGCTCATCAATAGACATCCCTTTGATAACGTTTGGCACGACGCAATTCGCTCAAATACTCTTCTGCTTCCTCACGGCTCTTGTGACCGTGTTCGGCAATTACATCCAGCAGGGTCTCCTGTACATCCTTGGCCATCTTGTTGGCGTCGCCACACACATAGAAGTGAGCGCCTGCTTCCAGCCACTGGTAGAGCTCAAGCCCTGCCTCGCGCAGACGGTCCTGCACATAGATCTTGTTGGCCTGATCCCGGCTGAAGGCCAGGGAGATCTTCGACAGCAACCCCGATTTCACATAACGCTGCCACTCCACCTGATAGAGGAAATCCTGGGTAAAGTGGGGGTTGCCGAAGAAGAGCCAGTTCTTGCCTTCCGCGCCCTGAGCTTCCCGCTCCTGCATAAAGGCGCGGAACGGGGCGATGCCGGTGCCCGGGCCCACCATGATGACGGGTGTGTCGGGATTGGCGGGCAGGCGGAAGTTGTCGTTGTGCTCGATGAATACCCGCACCTCGCCATCCTCAATCAGCCGATCCGCCAGATAGGAGGAGGCGGCGCCGCTGCGCACTGTGCCATCTTCCTGTGGATAGCGCACCACGCCGACGGTCAGGTGCACCTCCTCTTCGACTTCGCTCTGGGCGGAGGCGATGGAGTAGAGGCGCGGGGTGAGGGGACGCAGCAACCCGATCAGCTGCTCGGCCGTGAGGGCGGTCGGGAAGCGTTTCAGCACATCCACCACCTGAGCGGAGGCCACCAGTGCATTGACCTGGGCCTTGTCACCGGCCAAGTCTTTCAGCGCCGCGTTGTCCGATATGTCAGCGAGTCCTGTGATAAAGCCGCCGTGCAGCCGGGTCAGTTCGAAGTGACCGGTCAGTGCGGCGCGCAAGGTGCCGTGAGCCGTGGTTTCATAGCCAGAGAGGCCGGTCAGGGCCAGCACTTCGTCCACCAGTTCGGCGTCATTGTCGAACCAGACACCGAGGGCATCCCCCGGCTGATAGGTGAGGCCGGAGTCGGCCAGATTGATCTCTATATGGCGGATATCCTTGGTGGAATCCCGGCCGGTGATCTTCTGATTGACCGACAGGCGGGCAGGGAAGGGATTCTCCTTGCTGTACTGGCTGTGGCCAACCGCCTGCTGCACCGCGCTGGCTACGCTGCTGCTGGCCGCACCGGTAGAGAGGGTCGCGGTGATGGCGTTGAGTGCCTGTTCGCCCCACGCCTTGGCGGCATCCTGATAATCCACATCGAGGCTGGCGAGCTCATAAACCCGCTCGGCCCCTGCTTTGGCGAGGAAGTCGTCAAAATCTTTGCCGGTCTGGCAGAAAAATTCGTAGGAGCTGTCACCCAGCCCCAGTACCGCGAACTTGAGCCCGTCCAGCTTGCCAATCTTGCCTTTTTTAAGCTGCTCGAACAGATCGACGGCGCTCTCCGGCGGTTCACCCTCCCCGTAAGTGCTCACTACCACCAGCAGGTGGCTCTCTTTCTTGAGCTGCTTGGGTTTGTAGTCGGCCATCGACGCTAGGGTGACGGGGAGGCCTCGGGCCTCGGCCTGCGCCTTGATGGCAGTGGCGACCCCTTTGGCGTTGCCGGTCTGGGAGCCGTAGAGAATAGTCAGGCTACCGCTGGGAGCCACGACTTCTGCGCCTGCGGTCGCAACGGGCTGGATGCCCACTAGGGAGAGGCCGTAGAGATATCCGCTCACCCAAGCCAGTTGCTGGGTATTGAGGGTCGAGAGTACCTGACCCAACTGACGTTGCTGCTCGTCAGAGAGGGGGGAAAGGCTGAATGGGGAATCCTTCAATTGCATCACACGCGTCTTCCATGGTCTGATTTTTGGCCAGATTAAAGGGCGTGTTGGCTAACAACAAAGAATAAAAATATCTTCTTTATTCCATTATTGAATTTATGAAGTGATTTGGCGGTAAAGGAGATAGAAAAACGCCCCGCAGTCGCGGGGCGTTTTTATGGGCTATCACGCTCGGGATTGACCCAAGGGATTTAGCTGGCTTCTGTGGGCCTTACTTCTGCGGACGCAGGGCAGGGAACAGAATAACGTCACGGATGGTGTGGCTGTTGGTGAACAGCATGACCAGACGGTCGATACCGATACCCTGACCGGCCGTCGGCGGCAGGCCGTGTTCCAGTGCGGTGACGAAGTCTGCGTCGTAGAACATGGCTTCGTCGTCGCCAGCTTCTTTCTGATCAACCTGATCCTGGAAGCGCTTGGCCTGATCTTCTGCATCGTTCAGCTCGGAGAAGCCGTTGGCCAGCTCGCGGCCACCGATGAAGAATTCGAAGCGGTCGGTTACGTCCGGGTTCACGTCGTTGCGGCGAGCCAGCGGAGAAACGGCAGCCGGGTACTCGGTGATGAAGGTCGGTTGCAGCAGCATGTGCTCCACGGTCTCTTCGAAGATCGCGGTGATCACGTGGCCCAGCTCCCATCCCTTCATCAGCTCGATGTGCAGACGCTTGGCAACGGCCTTGGCGCTCTCCAGGGTAGCCAGATCGTCCAGAGTTACGTCCGGGTTGAACTTCAGGATGGACTCGACCATGGTGAGGCGCTGGAACGGCTGACCGAAATCGATGGTCAGGCCCTCTTCGCCCTCTTTGGCGTAACGGATCTTGGTGTTGCCCAGAATGTCTTGCGCCAGGGTGCGCAGCAGCTCTTCGGTCAGGTCCATCAGATCGATGTAGTCGGCGTAGGCCATGTAGAACTCGATCATGGTGAACTCGGGGTTGTGACGAACCGAGATACCTTCGTTACGGAAGTTGCGGTTGATCTCGTAGACACGCTCGAAACCACCGACCACCAGACGCTTCAGATAGAGCTCCGGAGCGATACGCAGGTACATGTCGATGTCCAGCGCATTGTGGTGAGTGACGAACGGACGCGCGGAGGCACCACCAGGGATGACTTGCATCATCGGGGTTTCCACTTCCATGAAGCGCTTTTCGTTGAAGAACTTGCGGATACCGGCAACCACCTGGGTGCGGATCATGAAGGTCTTGCGGGACTCTTCGTTGGCGATCAGATCCAGGTAGCGCTGGCGGCAGCGAGCTTCCTGGTCGGTCAGGCCCTTGTGCTTCTCGGGCAGCGGACGCAGTGCCTTGGTCAGCAGGCGGATATCGGAAACGTGAACGGAGAGCTCACCGGTCTGGGTCTTGAACAGGGTACCTTCGACACCCACGATGTCGCCCAGATCCCACTTCTTGAACTGCTCGTTGTAGAAACCTTCCGGCAGGTCGTCACGGGTGACGTAGACCTGGATCTTGCCGGCCATGTCCTGCAGGGTGGCGAAAGAAGCCTTGCCCATGATCCGGCGGGTCATGATGCGACCGGCAATCTTCACCCGTTTACCCAGGCTCGTCAGCTCCTCGGCGCTTTTGTCGTCGAACTCTGCGTGCAGATCGCCAGAGAGGCTGTCGCGACGGAAGTCGTTGGGGAAAGGATTACCCTGGGCGCGCAGGGCGGCCAGCTTGGAACGACGCTCGGTCATCTCGTTGTTGAGTTCGAGAGTTTGGTCGACTTCCGGAGTGATGGTTTGTTCAGACATGGTGATTCCTGCTTGTTTACAGACCTGATTTCAGGCTGGCTTCGATAAACTTGTCCAAGTCACCGTCGAGCACCGATTGGGTATTACGGGTTTCGACGCCGGTGCGCAGATCCTTGATACGGGAGTCATCCAGCACATAGGAACGGATCTGGCTGCCCCAACCGATATCAGACTTGGTCTCTTCCAGGGCTTGTTTCTCAGCGTTCTGCTTCTGAATTTCCAGCTCGTAGAGCTTGGCTTTCAGCTGCTTCATACACTGGTCTTTGTTTTTGTGCTGGGAACGGTCGTTCTGGCACTGTACCACGACACCGGTCGGAACGTGGGTAATACGTACCGCGGATTCGGTTCGGTTAACGTGCTGACCACCGGCACCGGAGGCACGGTAGACGTCGATCCGCAGATCCGCCGGGTTGATCTCGATATCGATATCGTCGTCGATCTCGGGGTAGACGAACACAGAACAGAAGGAGGTGTGACGGCGGCCACCGGAATCGAACGGAGACTTGCGAACCAGACGGTGTACGCCGGTTTCGGTACGCAGCCAGCCGAATGCATATTCGCCGGTGAACTTGATGGTAGCGGATTTGATACCAGCCACGTCGCCTTCGGAGCATTCAATCAGCTCGGGCTTGTAGCCGTGGGCATCGCCCCAGCGCAGGTACATGCGCAGCACCATGTTGGCCCAATCCTGCGCTTCGGTACCACCGGAGCCGGATTGAATATCGATATAGCAGTCGGAGCCGTCGTGCTGGCCGGAGAACATGCGGCGGAACTCGAGGTCCACCAGCTTGGCTTCCAGTTGCTCGGATTCGGCGATAGCTTCGTTGAAGGTCTCTTCGTCTTCTCCTTCCACGGCCAGGCTCACCAGCATCTCGACGTCATCCACGCCCTGGGTCAGGGTGTCGATGGTGCCGACCACGTTTTCCAGCGCGACGCGCTCTTTGCCCAGCGCCTGTGCGCGCTCGGGGTCATTCCATACGTCCGGCTGTTCCAGCTCGGCGTTGACCTCTTCTAGACGCTCTTTCTTGGCGTCATAGTCAAAGGTACCCCCTAAGAAGCTCGGTCCGCTCAGACAGCTCCTTAAGTTTATTTAATACGGGATTAACTTCGAACATCGTGAAAACTCTCAGGGTCGATGTGATTTAAAAACGGGATATTCTAGCCAATTGTGGAAGGAATAAACAGGGTTGCCTTGGCTTGTGCGGCTCATGCCGTCAATTTCTGGTGCACTTTTCTCCACCTCGGTAGAAAATATCGCCCGCCGACCCATTTTCAGGTTCAGTTTTGGCCATTCGGGTCGCTAATGACTACGTGTAGTGTTGTGCAATTTAGGGAAAAACCCGCTCCTCACCTCAATAAGAAGAACACATGATGAAAAACCTGTCACTCAAGCAGAAGATACTGTTGTCAGTGGTGATCGCCCTTTCGTTGGTGATTTTGTTGCTCTCCTGGCAGAGCTATAGCAGCCAGAAATCCCTGTTGCTGCAAGGCAGCCAGGAGCAGTTGCAACGGCTGGGCTCCCAGCAGGCCGAGCGTGTCAGCGACTGGCTCGCAGCCCGTCGCGACGTGATCCAGGCGCTCGGCAACAAGGCCGGTGCCGAACCCCTCAATGCCTTGCAACAGGCACAAGTTTCCGGCCGTTTCCAGCTCACCTATTTCGGTGAGAGCAGTGGCAAGATGAATGACTCCGATCCCTCCATCAACCGCAGTGGCTACGACCCGCGCTCCCGTGGCTGGTATCAGGAGGCGATGAGCAAAGGTGGCCTGATTGTCACCAAACCCTATCTCGACGTGGCTTACAACATCATGGTGGTGACCCTGGCCCAGCCGGTTTCTGGCGGGGTAGTCGGTGGTGACCTCTCCATCGCCTCGCTGGTGGAAGACGTGACCAAGATGCAGCTGCCTGCCGACGGCTTCGCCATCATGATGCACAAGGATGGCACCATCATCGCCTACAAGGATGCCGCCAAGGCGATGAAACCGGCCAGCGAGATCGACAACGATCTGACCAACGCGCTGATCGAGCAGAGCAAGTCGAGCAAGGATCTGGTTCCGGCCTACTTCGACAGCGAAGGTCGCGACAAGCTGCTGTGGGCGGTTGATATCCCCGACACGGATTGGGAGCTGGTGCTGGTGCTGGATAAGGCCGCGCTGGAAGCGCCGCTCTCCTCCCTGCTGATGACCCAGCTGGGCATGGCGCTGCTGGTGCTGGTGGGTAGTATCCTCGCTATCTCCTGGCTGGTCAGCATGCTGCTTGGCCCGCTCACCAAGGTCTCCCAGGCGCTGGCCCGCATTGCCGATGGTAACGGCGATCTGACCCAGCGCATCAAGATCGACGCCAACGACGAAGTGGGCCAACTGGCCAACAGCTTCAACCGTTTCGTCGGCAGCCAGCATCAGCTGATCGGCAATATCCGTCAGCTGGCCAACGAGTTGAACGCCGATGCCGAGCGCAGTCTGGTTACCAACCAGGCCGCGGTGGACGAGTTGCAGCGTCAGCAGCAGGAGGTGACCATGGTCGCCACTGCGGTCACCGAGATGGCGAGCGCCACCATGGAGATCGCCGGCAACGCCGAGAACACCGCCGCCGCTGCCCAGCAATCTGCACAGAGCAGTGAGCAGGGCAAGATGCTGGTGAACAAGACCCGCCAGTCCATCAATGGTCTGGCTGAAGAGGTGGGGCAGGCGACCGAGGTGATCGGCGAGCTGAGCCGTCACGCGCAGGCCATCACCAGCATCCTCTCCACCATTCAGGGGATTGCCGAGCAGACCAACCTGCTGGCGTTGAACGCGGCCATTGAAGCGGCCCGCGCCGGTGAGCAGGGTCGTGGTTTTGCGGTGGTCGCTGACGAGGTGCGGGTGCTGTCACGTCGTACCCAGGACTCCACCCAGCAGATCCAGTCCACCATCGAGACCCTGCAACAGACCACTGCCCGCGCGGTGAGCCTGATGCAGACCAGTCAGGGGCTGGCGGACAACAGCGTGCAGGATGCCGATCAGGCGGTGCGTGCGCTGGAAGAGATCACCAGCGCCATCTCCCTCATCTCCGACATGGCGGGTCAGATCGCCACTGCCGCCGAGGAGCAGACTCAGGTGACCGGCGAGATCACCCAGAACACCACCGCCATCAAGGATGTGAGTGACGAGATCACCGCCGCCGCCATGCGCGATCTGGATCAGGCCCACAGCCTCAAAGGGCGTGCTGCTGACCTGAACCAGCAGGTGTCGACCTTTATCCTGTAAGGTGCAACTCACGGCCTGTTCCGGCTGAGATAAACAAGCCCCGCCCTCTGTCGAGTGCGGGGCTTTTTGTTGTCCGGGGGATTCCGGGTAGTTCGGGTTGCTCGCGGGTCACCTTGATGGCGGATACGAGCCCCGGCTCTGCCTGCGTCAGCTGGCGAGTAGAGAACAAACAAAGAGCCCACCGAAAGGTGGGCTCTGATCATATACGTCTGACGGAAAGGGAATTACAGTAATGGCATCGCCATAAACAGCTTGATCACCATGGCGTTGATGATGTCAATAAAGAAGGCGCCCACCATGGGCACCACCAGAAACGCCAGGTGGGAGGGACCGAAGCGCTGGGTAATGGCTTGCATGTTGGCGATGGCTGTCGGGGTGGCCCCCAGGCCAAAGCCACAGTGACCCGCCGCCAGCACGGCTGCATCGTAATTTTTACCCATCACCCGGAAGGTGACGAAGATGGCGTAGAGCGCCATCGCCACGGTCTGGGCGGCCAACAAAATGAAGATGGGCAGCGCCAGGCTGGCCAGATCCCACAGTTTCAGGCTCATCAACGCCATGGCGAGGAACAGCGACAGGCTGACGTTGCCCAGCAGGGAAACTTCTCGATCGCTCACCTCATGCCAGTTCAGCAGGGTCAGGACGTTGCGCAGCAGCACGCCGACAAACAGCACGCAGACAAAGATCGGCAGCTCGAAGGCACCCCCTTTGAGGGAGGCGGAGAGCAACTCGCCGCCCTTGAGGCTGATGGCGATCAGCGCCAGCGTTTCGATAACGCTGAAAGTGGTGAGGGGGCGCTCCATGTCGGGCATTTCGAAGCCCTGGGGGGCCTCATCCTGATTGTGCTCCTCACCGGGCACCTGCACTTTCTTCACCAGATAGCGAGCCACCGGGCCGCCGATCAGGCCGCCCAGCACCAGACCGAATGTGGCACAGGCGATGGCGAGTTCGGCGGCGGATTGCACGCCATATTTCTCGGAGAAGGTGGCACTCCAGGCAGCCCCGGTGCCGTGGCCGCCGGAGAGTGTGATGGAGCCGGCCAGCAGCCCCATGTGGGGATCCAGACCGAGCAGGGTCGCCAGACCGACACCCAGACTGTTCTGCACCAGCAGCAGGCCGGTGACCACCATCAGGAAGGTAACCACCGCCTTGCCGCCGCGTTTCAGGCTGGCGAGATCGGCGGAGAGACCGATGGAGGCGAAGAAGGCCAGCATCAGCGGGGTTTGCAGGCTGGTATCAAATTGCAGCTCCATCTGCAGGGTGGAGCGCAGCAGTAGCAGTACCAGCGCTACCACCAGGCCGCCGGCTACCGGTTTGGGGATGTTGAAGGTACGCAGCAGCCCGACTCGGGTAACCAACACCCGGCCAAGCAGCAATACCAGAGTGGCAGCGACCAGCGTTGCGTAGGAATCAAGTTGTAACATTCAGTACTCCCATGTTGATTGGCTGTGTCTTTCATAGCAAAAGACTTACAGATTCAGCCGGGATGAAAACAGTGTGGCTTATGTGCCAGCAAAGAAGGGGAAACATCTCCCCGCCCCAGGAAAGATGGGGCTTGTGCGGGCCTGAAATGCTCAGGCATCCAGATGAGATTTTAGTAAAATCCGGCGGATTGTAGCAAAAAGCATCGTTTAATTCCATCTTTGTCGTATTAATGCTCGTTTTAGTGGTTTATTGTGACATTTAACACTATGTGGGTAGAGGGCAGAAAAGCCGAAAAGGGTGCATGGAACGGCTGTCATTTGGGGCGCCAGTCTCTATAATTCGCCGGTTTCCGCTGCACGCAGAGGCGCTGGCGGGCGTTGACATTGTGGTTCACTCCGACATGGTTCATGTTCCGGAGGTGTTCACTTCATCAAGAGGAGAGGGTGTGAAGAAGTCTATCTACATTGCCTACACAGGCGGCACCATTGGGATGCAGCGTTCCGATCACGGCTACGTGCCGATGGCGGGCTTTATGGAAGACTGTCTGGCGCGGATGCCCGAGTTCCACCGCCCCGAGATGCCGGATTACCATATCCACGAATATGCGCCCCTCATCGACTCCTCCGACATGACCCCGGCGGATTGGCAGCGTATCGCCGAGGATATTCGCGACAACTACGAGAAATACGATGGTTTCGTGATCCTGCATGGCACCGACACCATGTCGTTTACCGCCTCGGCGCTCTCTTTCATGCTGGAAGATCTGCACAAGCCGGTCATCATCACCGGCTCCCAGATCCCGTTGGCCGAGTTGCGCTCCGACGGTCAGCAGAATCTGCTCAACGCCCTCTATATCGCGGCCAACTACCCGATCCACGAGGTGACGCTGTTCTTCAACAACCAGCTCTATCGCGGCAACCGCAGCAAGAAGGTGCATGCAGACGGCTTCCACGCCTTCGACTCCCCCAACTATCCGCCGCTGCTCAATGCCGGGATCGCCATCTCGCTGGAGGCGGGCGAGCTGGGCGTGCCCTCCGAGCGGCCGCTGGTGCTGCACGACATCACCCCCCAGCCCATCGGCGTGGTGACCCTCTATCCGGGGATCTCCAGCGAGGTGATCGCCAACATCCTGCAACAGCCGGTGAAGGCGCTGATCCTGCTGTCATTCGGGGTCGGCAATGCGCCGCAAAACCCGGCCATGCTGGCGCTGCTCTCCGAGGCTTCGGCCCGCGGCGTCATCATCGTCAACCTGAGCCAGTGCCTGCACGGCAAGGTCAATATGGGGGGCTATGCCACCGGCAACGCCCTGTCGCGGGCCGGGGTGATCTCGGGCTTTGACATGACCGCTGAAGCTGCACTCACCAAGCTGCACTTCCTGCTGAGCCAAGACTTGCCATCCCACCGCATTCGCGAGCTGATGCAGCAGTCCCTGCGCGGGGAGCTGACTCCCTGATAACCCTCGCGGTAGGGTGCAATAAGCGCAGCGCATTGCACCGGTGACGAGGGGTGATAAGTTAGGAAAAATGAGGGGAGCCATCATGGCTCCCCTCTCTGTTGTGGCCGCCGAGAGCGGCCTGCCGGGTCAGGTTCAATGGTTAAGGTCGACCCGCACTATCTCTTCCTCGTCGCGATACTGACGCTTGAGCTCGCTCTTGCTCTTCATCACAATCTCGCCGTCACGACCGATGTTCATATGTTCGGGATTGTCGAGATGCATCGCCTGCCATGCCATCACGGCTTGCAGGGAGGTGGCTTTCTGCTCGTCGGTCAGGGGCTTGCCATCGGGCCACTTGCCCAGCTCGACTGCGGTTTTGAGCCGCTCGTACACCTCTTCGGGCATCTGCCTGATAGCTTGTAAAAACTCACCCTGTTGAAACGACATCCGGCCTCTCCTTGAACTATTGAGCCATAAACAGCGGGATCTGATGGGCCATGCAGGTAGACCCTATCGGTCTATGCCGGCAGATCCTGGCGGACTACGCCTGCCATCTGCTCCATCACCCGCACTACCTGACAACTGTACCCGAACTCGTTGTCATACCATACGTAGAGCACACAGTGATCCCCCTCGGCGATGGTCGCCTGGGAGTCGACGATGCCCGCATAACGGGAACCTACCATGTCGGAGGAGACCAGCTCGGTGCTGGCGCTGAAGTCGATCTGGCGATGGAGGGCCGAGCTTAGCGCCATCTGCTGCAGATAGGCGTTGAGGCTCTCCCGATCGGTGGCCTGCTCCAGCGACAGATTGATAATCGCCAGCGAGACGTTGGGGGTCGGCACCCGGATGGCGTTGCCGGTCAGCTTGCCCTTGAGCTCGGGCAGCGCCTTGGCTACCGCCTTGGCGGCTCCGGTGCTGGTCATCACCATATTGAGGGCCGCGCTGCGACCGCGGCGCTCGCCTTTGTGGTAGTTGTCGATGAGGTTCTGATCGTTGGTGTAGGAGTGGACCGTCTCCACGTGGCCGTGGCGAATGCCGAACCGCTCCTGCATTACCTTGAGCACCGGGGTGATGGCGTTGGTGGTACAGGAGGCGGCGGAGATGATCCTGTCATCCGGGCCTATCACCTCATGGTTGACCCCGAACACCACGTTTTTCATCTCCCCTTTGCCGGGGGCAGTCAGCAGCACCTTGCCGGCACCGCGCGCCTTCAAGTGCTCGGAGAGGCCTGCCTCGTCACGCCAGACGCCGGTGTTGTCGACGATCAGCGCATCGTGAATACCGTAAGCGGTGTAGTCGATGTCGGCCGGGCTATTGGCGTAGATCACCTGAATGAAGGTGCCGTTGGCGATGATGGCGCTGCGCTCCACATCCACCTCGATGGAGCCATTGAAGGGACCGTGCACCGAGTCGCGGCGCAGCAGGCTGGCGCGTTTCTCCAGATCCCCGTCGCGACCACCGCGTACCACGATGGCGCGCAGACGCAGCGGATTGGCAGCGCCGGTGCGCTCGATCAGCAGGCGGGCCAGCAGGCGGCCGATACGGCCAAAGCCGTAGAGCACCACGTCGGTCGGCTGCGGCATCTGGCTGCGGCCAAGGGCCGGTGCCAGTCGCGCTTGCAGATAGTCCTCGATCCCCGCTTCATCCTGATGATCCTGCCAGTAGCCGACTGCCAGCTTGCCAAGGTCAACCTCGGCGGCGGTGGGTTTGAGGGCAACGATGGCCTGAAGCAGGGGGAAGCTTTGCTGGATGGGGAGGGGGGCGCCCTGGTGGCGGCGGACGACCCGGTGGGCCTTGAGGATATCGATGGTGGAGGCGTTTTGCAGCGGGCGGCCGTAGAGGGTGATCTCGACCCCTTGTTGTCGGTAGAGGCGACCAATCAAGGGCTGCATGGCTTCGGCGAGCTCCTGGCTCTCCTGCCACGCTTGCAAGTAGTGCTCGTGGGTCATTGACCAGATCCTTTATTTCACGTTGTTGGTGTAAATAGAAAATTCGTCGAATGCAGATCAGTGTAGGGGTGTATATTTCGTTATATTATTCTGCAATCGCGGCCTTATATGGCGCGCGCATTGTAATGGATATGTAACCGGTTTGCTAGCCGGAGGTGGCCCGTAAAGGCGCCAGTTGTTACCAACCCGCGTTACCAACAAGATGTGAACCATGGCCAATTTCCCCCTGCGACAGACCTTCATCATGCTTTCAGTCGGCCTTGCCGTGGCTGGCTGCAATGACGATCGGATCCACAACATCTGTGGCAATCATCCCGAGCTCTGCCAGGATCTGGTGGACGATGGTTGGTGTCGCTACGAGCGTACCGATGTGATCCGCAGTCGCTTCTATCTCAAGGAGGAGGGGACGGATCGGCGCAAGTACGAGCTGATGCGTAACCTTGAGCGCTATCTCAAGTGTGCCGAGCGCTCCACCAGCATTGAGTACAAGAATGCCCGCGAGCAGAAGAGTCCACGGGTCGAGGGTATGCTGGCGGCTGGGGAGCAGTTGGCCCAGCTCGATGCGGCGACCCGCAATTCGCAAGATCCCTACCTGCTGCTCTGGCACTGGACCAACAACACCAACGAGCTGGCTCGTCAGCAGTTTATGGCGCTGGAAGGCACCAAGGCGCTGGATGAACCCGAGCTGCAACTGGCGCTCGGCGGTATCTACGCCAAGAGCGACCCGGAAAAGGCCATTGCCACCCTGCAGCACGGGCTCTCCCTCTATCAGGAGGGGGACAAGGTGAACAGCCGCATATTCACCTCCCTCAGCACCCTCTATATGGGCCAGAAACAGTATGGGCTGGCCTATCTGTGGGGCAAGGTGAGCGAGTCGTTTCAGGATAGCCCCGAGGTCTCCGCCAAGCGTTTTGGCATCTACCACACCCTGAGCAAGACAGAGCAGGATGGTTACGATGTGCGGGCTGCCGAAATTGTCGAGCAGCTCAAGCATGGCAACTACCGGCCCTGAGGCAGTGATGACGATGCTCTCCCCGGCCAGCTGCTGGCCCAATCCGTTCGATCTCTCTTTCGTTCATGGCGAGGTACGTACCGATGGCCGCACTCTGGAGCGCCTCACGGTGCGTGCCGTGGTGCCCCGTGGCGACGAGCTGCTGCTGGTGCATTCCCGGGTCAACGGCGATCTGATGTTCCCCGGGGGCGGCATTGAAGCGGGGGAGAGCCACCATGTGGCGCTCGCTCGCGAGCTGCTGGAGGAGTGCGGTGCCGAGCTGCGGGAAGTGGGGGGCCTGCTTGGCGAGACCCGTGAATATCGCGCCGCCCGCGAGCCGGGGTTTGATGCCTACTGCATCCGCTCGCTCTACTACTTGTGCCGGATTGGCGATCAGCTGGTGGCCCCGCAGCCGCAGCCCTACGAGATCCGCCTTGGCTTCGTGCCCGGCTGGTTTGCCCTCGACGAAGCGCTGCAGACCAACAAGACCCAGCTGGCGGGGCCCTGTCCCCAGTGGACGGCGCGGGAGACTCGGGTGCTGGCCCAGTTGCAACGCTGGCATCAGCAGGGGATCTTCGACCACGGCTACTGAAGTAGATCAAGCTGCAACGGTCAGTGATACCAACAAAAAGAGCGCCAATAGGCGCTCTTTTTTATTGGGAGGGAGGAAGTTATTTGACCTCTTCGCCCTTGGCTTGCAGATCCGCGTGGTAGGAGGAGCGCACGAAGGGGCCGCAGGCAGCGTGGGTAAAGCCCAGCTCCATGGCGACCTCTTTCAGCTCGTCGAACTCTGCGGGCGGCACGTAGCGCTTCACCGGCAGGTGGTGGCGGCTCGGCTGCAGATACTGGCCCAGAGTCAGCATGTTGACGCCATGGGCGCGCAGATCTTTAAGCACCTCGACGATCTCTTCGTTGGTCTCGCCAAGGCCCATCATCAGACCGGACTTGGTCGGCACGTGTGGGTGCATCTCCTTGATGCGGCGCAGCAGCTCCAGCGACCACTTGTAGTCGGCACCCGGGCGGGCAACGCGATACATGCGCGGCGCGGTCTCCAGGTTGTGGTTGAACACATCCGGCGGGGTCTCGCGGAACACTTCAAGGGCCTGCTCCATCCGGCCGCGGAAGTCCGGGGTCAGGATCTCGATGCGGGTCTGCGGGCTGTGCTCGCGGATCTCGCGGATGCAGTCGGCGAAGTGCTGGGCACCGCCGTCGCGCAGATCGTCGCGGTCCACCGAAGTGATCACCACGTACTTGAGGTTCATCTCCTTGATGGTCAGCGCCAGCTTCTTCGGCTCTTCCGGATCGAGGGGGAGCGGACGGCCGTGGGCCACGTCGCAGAAGGGACAGCGACGGGTACAGATGGCGCCCATGATCATGAAGGTGGCGGTGCCATGGTTGAAGCACTCCGCCAGATTGGGGCAGGAGGCCTCTTCACATACCGAGTGCAGCTTGTTCTTGCGCAGGGTGCTCTTGATGTGCTCGATCTTCTGGCTGGAGGGAGGCAGCTTGATCCGCATCCAGTCCGGCTTGCGAAGAAGTTCCTCGTTGGGATCCGGCATGAATTTCACCGGGATCAGGGCCATCTTGTCGCCATCGCGCAGCTTGACGCCCGGCTCCATACGAACGGGTTTGCTCATGATTCACTCTCGGTGTTTGTTATTGTTTGATAGCCAATCAGGCGGGCCAGCTCGGCCACCAGAATGGATTGCGCCTCGGCCACGCTTTGCGGGCCGCCCAGGGCGCTGGTCTGGGTCATGGCCATGCCCGCATAGCCGCACGGATTGATGTGCAGGAAAGGGGTCATGTCCATGTTGACGTTGAGGGCCAGCCCGTGGAACGAGCACCCCTTGCGGATGCGCAGGCCGAGCGAGGCCAGCTTGGCCTCCATGCCGAGGTCGTTTTTCACATAGACCCCGGGAGCATCGGCCTTGGCGTAGGCCGCGATATCGCTTTTCGCCAGGGTGTTGATGATGGCCGTCTCCAGCGCCGTCACCAGCTCGCGCACCGAAAACTTGCAGCGGCGTACATCCACCAGTACGTAGAGCACTAGCTGGCCCGGGCCGTGATAGGTCACCTGACCGCCGCGATCACTCTGCACCACCGGAATGTTGCCCGGGTTGAGCAGGTGTTCGGCCTTGCCGGCCTGACCCTGGGTGTAGACGGGGTCGTGCTCAACCACCCAGAACTCGTCCGGGGTGTCGCCGGTGCGGTTGTCGGTGAAGGCTTTCATGGCGTCCCATACCGGCTGGTAGGGGCGGCGACCCAGATGTCTGACGATAAGCGTGTTCTGGGCGGGGATCCCGGATGACATGGCTTCCTCACGGCGGCTCAATGGCCAAAAACAGTCGCCCCGCAGAACGGGGCGAGAGAGACATTACAGTACGTACTTCACCAGCTCGATCTTGCCAAGGGCGGTGTACATCGCTTCGATGTGCTCTTTGCTCTGGGCAGTCACGGTCACGCGAACCGAGTGGTAGTTGCCCTTGGAGCTGGGCTGGACGGTCGGGCTGTAGGTGCCGGGGGCGTGCTGCTGCAGCACTTCAACCACCATGTCCGGCAGCGCCGGGTCGGCAATGCCGAGTACCTTGAACGGGAATTTGCAGGGAAACTCCAGCAGTTCGTCAAACTTGGTATTCATTTACTCACCTTTGGGTGTCTTCGTGGCGTCGTCACGGGATGACGCACTCTTGTTTGGCGCTTGGCCGATGGCCCGCGAGGGCCGCCATCTCAAGTCTATATGGGCATGGCCCGTGCCGGGATCAAGGCCCGGATCTTCACACATGAGTGGGGGTGGTGCTTTTTACCACAAATCGGCATGGGGCGGAACCTGCAGTTTACAGGGTTATTCACTGGCTGGAGCCACCAGAAACAGCAGCGGCGCCTGTTGGCGCCGCTGTATGGTGAGGATTGTGCGTCCCGATTACTTGAACCAGCTGGAGACCAGCATCACCAGGTAGTCCCACAGACGGCTCATCAAGCCACCTTCCTGCACCTCTTCCAGGGCAACCAGCGGCACCTGCTTGATCTCTTTGTCGCCCTGTTTCAGGAACACGGTACCGACGCGCTGACCCTTGGCCAGCGGCGCTTTCAGCTCGCTGTCGAGCTGGAAGTCAGCCTTCAGGTTGTTGCCCTGACCGCGGGTGACCAGCACAGAGACATCTTTGTCGACGCCCAGTTTCACTTCCGGTTTGTCGCCCATCCAGATCTTCTGGGTGACCAGCTCGGTGCCTGCCTTGTACGGGGTCAGGCTCTGGAAGAAGCGGAAGCCATAGGTGAGCAGTTTTTTGCTCTCGGCGGCGCGGGAGGCTTCGCTGCTGGCGCCCAGTACCACGGCGATCAGGCGCATGCCTTCGTTGTTGGTGGCAGAGGAGACCAGGTTATAGCCGACCTGGCTGACGTGGCCGGTCTTGATGCCATCCACCTGCAGGGATTGATCCCACAGCAGGCGGTTGCGGTTGTGCTGGGTGATGCCGTTGAAGACGAAGGATTTCTGGGAGTAGATCTTGTACTCCTCCGGCAGGTCGCGGATCAGCGCCTGACCCAGACGGGCCATATCGTGAGCGGTACTGTAGTGACCTTCCGCATCCAGACCGTGCGGGTTCATGAAGTGGCTGTCATTCATGCCAAGCTTGGCGGCCCAGCTGTTCATCAGGCTGGCGAAGGAGTCGGTGCTGCCCGCCAGGAACTCGGCCATGGCGACGCAGGCGTCGTTGCCGGACTGGATGATGATGCCCTTGTTGAGGTCATCGACGGAGACCTGCTTGCCCACCTCGATAAACATCTTGGAGGAGTCGGAGTAGTTCTTGGACCAGGCGTTCTGGCTGATGGTCACCATGTCGGTGCGCTTGATGTTCCCCTTCAGCAGCTCCTGGCCGATGATGTAGGAGGTCATCATCTTGGTCAGACTGGCGGGCGGCAGACGCTCTTCGGCGTTCTGCTCGGCCAGCACCTGACCGGAGTAGTAGTCGATCAGAATATGGGCCTTGGCGGAGATCTCCGGCGCGGCGGGAACCACCATGGGCATGGCATTCGGGGTCGGTGTCGGCACCGGCGTATTGGCCTGGGCGGTTACGCTGATCAGTGAGGCCAGAAGAACTGAACGGGCAAATTTGGACATCTTGAAATTCCTGCGAGCCAGATGGGGATAAAATGCGGGCCTAACTATACCAGATGCGCCCGCAGGTTATAGCCCGAGATGGCGATCAGAACTGGTTTTTTATCCATCACTCCCTGTCATCACGCCATAAAACGACGTGATGACAGTGAGTAAGCGGTTAGTCACATCCGCAGCAAAAGGGGGCGATCAGGGCACGATAAAGGCCTGTTCCAGTCCGCCCTGACGTACTTTTTCCAGCACACTTGTCTGCTGGTCGGCGGCGACCGGGCCAATCAGCACCCGGAAAATGGCGCCATGAGCATCGATTCGGTAGGGCACGCCGTAACGCTGGGTCATCACCTTGCCCATCGCCTCGGCCCGATCCCGGGAGCCGCTGGCCAGTACCTGGATCATCTTGCCATCCCCACTGCTGGCGGGCGCTGCAGCCTTGGCTGGCGCTGGCTTGACAGGTGCCGCTTTGGCGGGATTGGCCGTGGGCGCCTTGACGGGAGCGGGTTCGGAAGCGGGAGTGTCCATCGCCAGTGCGGTTGGTTCACCTAGGAAGCCATCTTGCGACAGCGTGTTGGAGGCCGCAGCCGGAGTGGTCGGAGTCATTTCGATGGGCTTCATCGGCTCCATGATCACCATCTGGTCCGGAGTGTCGCTGATCAGCTCCAGCCGTACTCGGGCCTCACCGCTGTCGACCATCTCCAGCTGCTTGGCCGCTGCGTAGGAGAGGTCGATCAGGCGCGGGCTGTTGAACGGGCCGCGGTCGTTGACCCGCACAATGGTCTCCAGCCCGTTGTCCAGATTGGTGACCCGCACATAGCTAGGGATGGGCAGGTTGCGGTGGGCGGCACTGAACAGCTTGCTGTCCAGCACATCGCCGTTGGCGGTCTTCTGGCCGTCCAGATCCGGCGATAGCCAGCTGGCGGTGCCCTCTTCGCTGTAGTGTTTGATGTCGCGCCACACCTCGTGCTTCTGCTTGCCGATCCAGTAGTCCCGGTTGCCGCTGGCACTCAGGGGCTCGGGGCGCGGAATGGCGCCGGTGGCTTGCGGGATCTCGATAACGGGTGGCTTGCTGACCGGTGCTTGCGGCTCAACGGGGGCGCTCTGTTCCGGCTGGCTGCTACAGGCGGCCAGCAACAAGCTCAGGCTGAGCGGGAGGAGTTTGTGACGAAGATGCATACGCTTCCTGAATGGCTTGGCTAAGTTGATACACCGCCATCGCATAGAGTGGGCTGCGATTGTAACGGGTGATCACATAAAAGTTATGCCGTGCGACCCAGTATTCCGGTCCATCGGCTTGGGTAAACGCCAGCAACTTGACCGGCGTCTGTGGGGCCAGCGGCGTGGCGAGCTCAATCCCTGCCGCCGCCAGTTCTGACCACTGTTGTGTTAACTCGGGCTCAGGCCTGAGTAGAGGTTCGACTGCCATCAACCCGATCTGGGCCGGTTCCACCACGGATTCGCCCCAGCGCCACTGGTGGCTGGCAAAATAGTTGGCCACGCTGCCAATGGCATCGACCGGGTTGGCAAACAGATCCCGCTTGCCATCCCCGTCAAAATCGACGGCGTAGTGGCGGTAGCTGGAGGGCATGAACTGCCCCATCCCCATGGCGCCGGCATAGGAGCCCTTGAGGGCATCGAGTTGCCACCCTTCCTCTTTGGCCAGCACCACCAGCTGGGCAAACTCCTTGGCAAAGAAGTCGCTGCGCTCCGGGTAGTGGAACCCCAGGGTGTAGAGGGTATCGAGCACCGGATGACGGCCCATCTGGCGACCGTAGAAGGTCTCGACCCCTATGATGGCCACGATGAGCGAGGCGGGCACCCGATAGGTCTGCTCCGCGCGGGCCAGTGTCTCGGCATGTTGCTGCCAGAACTGCTGGCCATCACGGATGCGATCCGGGGTAACGAACAGCGGCCGGTAGCGATGCCAGGGTTTGGCCTCCCACGGCTTGCTGATGGTGTCGAGCACCTCCTGCCGTAACTGGGCGCGGGCGACGGCGGCCTGCAACTCCGCCAGCGGCACCTGTTGCTGTTCGGCGAGCAGGGCCAATCGATCCGGCGCCACGGCGGCGGTCGCCATCGTGGTGGCGAGCGAGAGCAGCAATCCGGCCCGTTTCATCAGGCGAGCAGTCTTCTATGAGTCTGAATGGACATCAGGATACCGAATCCGGCCATCAGGGTCACCATGGAGGTACCGCCATAGCTCACCAGCGGCAGGGGCACCCCTACCACCGGCAAGATGCCGCTCACCATGCCCATGTTGACGAACACATAGACGAAGAAGGTGAGAGTGATGGCGCCGCCCAGCAGTCGCTCGAAGCTGTTCTGGGCCTGCATCGAGATAAACAGGCAACGGCTGATGACGTAGAGGTAGAGCACCAGCAGCAGGGCAACCCCTACCAGACCGAACTCCTCGCTGAATACTGCGAAGATGAAGTCGGTATGGCGCTCGGGCAGGAACTCCAGCTGGGACTGGGTCCCTTGCAGCCACCCCTTGCCAAAGACGCCGCCGGAGCCGATGGCAATCTTGGACTGGATGATGTGATAGCCGCGGCCGAGCGGGTCTTTCTCCGGGTCGAGCAGCATCAGCACCCGCTGGCGCTGGTAGTCGTGCATCAGGAAGAACCAGAGCACCGGCATAAAGGCCAGCATCAGCAGGACCGCCAAGCCGATCAGCCACCAGCTGAGCCCCGCCAAGAAGATGACGAAGAAGCCGGAGGCGGCCACCAGAATGGAGGTGCCAAGGTCAGGCTGGGCGGCGATCAGCAGGGTGGGCAGCAGCACCATGATGAGGGCGATCACCACATGGCTGAACTTGGGTGGCAGCGAGTGGCGACTGAGCCAGGCGGCCACCATGATCGGCATGGAGAGCTTCATCACCTCGGAGGGCTGGAACTTCATAAAGCCCAGATCGAGCCAGCGCTGGGCCCCCTTGCCGATGTGGCCGAACACGTCCACAGCAATCAGCATCAGCACCACCAAGGCGAACAGCGGCACCGACCAGCGGGCGTAGAGGGAGGGGGGCAGCTGGGCCAGGCCGATCATCAGGGCAAAGGCGAGACCGCCGCGCACCAGCTGGCGCACGATGGAGTCCATATCCTGACCGGAGGCGGAGTAGAGCACCACCATGGAGAGGGTCATCACGGCCAGCAGACCGAGCAGCAGGGGCAAGTCGATATGCAGCTTGTACCAGATGCTCTGCTGGCGGGCAGAATTACTCATTGGGAGCGACCTCACTCGGTTGGGACGGCTTTTCCGGTGCCGGTGGCAGTTGCGGATCAGGGGGCAGCAGATAGGCATCCAGCATCTGGCGAGCAACGGGTGCCGCATTGGTACTGCCACCACCGGCGTTCTCCAGAACCAGAGCCACGACTGCCTTGGGGGTTTCATAGGGAGCAAAGGCGACAAACAGGGCATTGTCACGGTGCTCCACTTTCATGGCTTTGGCGTTGTAGACCTGATTCTCTTTCATGTTGACCACCTGGGCGGTGCCGGACTTGCCTGCCGCCACATAGGGGGTGTTGGCAAAAGCGCGACGGCCGGTACCCTCGTGGCCGTTGATCACTCGCCACATCCCCTCACGCGCCACCTGCCAGTAGCTGTCGCTCTTGGTTTTGAGCGCCATGTTCGGGTTGATCGGAGCATCGACCACTCCCGCTTGAGAGGCGGTGCTCTTGAGCAGGTGCGGGGTCACATCGTGGCCATTCTGGGTCAGGATGCTAATCGCCTTGGCCAGCTGGATTGGCGTGGCGCTCCAGTAACCCTGACCGATACCGATGGAGATGGTGTCCCCCTGATACCAGGGCTGACGCCAGCGGGCCATTTTCCAGTCACGGGACGGCATGACCCCCTTGGTCTCTTCATAGAGGTCGACGCCACTGTACTGACCGAAGCCGAACTTGGTCATGTAGCTGTGGATCTTGTCGATGCCGACACGATAGGCGAGATCGTAGAAGTAGGTATCTGCCGAGACCTCGATGGCGCGATAGACATCGAGCCAGCCGTGTCCCCAGCGGCGCCAGTCGCGAAACTTCTTGGTGGTGCCGGGAATGGAGAAGCTCGGGCCGCCGAAATAGCGGTAGCCCGGGGTAATGGCCCCCTCGTTGAGCCCCATTACCGACATCATGGGTTTGACGGTGGAGGCGGGGGCATAGATGCCCTGAGTGGTGCGGTTCACCAGCGGCCGCGCCGGATCGTTGAGCAGCGCCGAGTAGTTGGCGCTGGAGATGCCGGTCACGAACAGGTTGGGGTCATAGCTGGGGCTCGACTCCATGGCGATGATGGCGCCGGTTCTCGGGTCCATCATCACGATGGCGCCGCGCTGGCCGGCCAGCAGTTGCTGGGCCTTGAGCTGCATCCGGACGTCGATATTGAGGTAGATATCCTTGCCGGGAATAGGCGGCTGGAACTTGAGGGTACGGACAATCCGGCCGCGGTTGTTCACCTCGACCTCCTGATAGCCCGCCACACCGTGCAGCTCATCCTCGTAATACTTCTCCACCCCCTGCTTGCCGATATCCTTGGTGGCTGCATAGTTGGCGAGTTTTTCTTCCTTCTCGAGGCGCTCCACGTCACGGGTATTGATCTTGGCCACATAGCCCAAAGCGTGGGTGAGGGTGTCACCAAACGGGTAGTAGCGCTTGAGGTAGGCCTCGATGCTGGCGCCCGGGTAGTTATGCTGATTGACCGAGAAGAGGGCCACCTGATATTCGGTCAGCTTCTCGTAGAGGGGGACCGGCTTGAAGCGGCGCTGGCGCTTCACTTCGGCGAGGAACTTCTCCTTGGTGCCCTCCGGCAGACCCAGCAGGGTGATCAGCTGGTCGGCGGTTTTTTCGAGATCTTTGGTCTCTTCCGGCACAATTTCCAGACTGTAGACCGGGCGGTTTTCCGCCAGCAGCACGCCGTTGGCGTCATAGATGAGGCCCCGTGGTGGCGCCACCGGTACCACGCGGATACGGTTGGAGTTGGAGCGAGTCTGGTAGGTGTCGTAGGACTCGACCTGCAGATAATAGAGATTGCCCAGCAGCACCAGCATCAGCACGACGATACCGATGTAGGCTACCAGGGTGCGCCGGAAGAACAGATTGCCCTCGGCACTGTGATCGCGCATTTCGATGCGTTGTTTCAGCATGCCTTTACCTCAAGACCCTTGGGGGCAATAAGAGCAGGAACTGCATTGTTCACTCTCTGTGATAGGGGGGAATATGAGAGGTGAGACTCCAGAGACGCATGGCTCACTCTCTATGATACGGATGATTGGTGGTGATGCTCCAGGCCCGATAGAGGCTCTCTGCCACCAGCACCCGTACCAGTGGATGGGGCAGGGTGAGCGGTGACAGTGACCAGCTCTGTTCAGCGGCAGCCTTGCACTCGGGGGACAAGCCTTCCGGCCCGCCTACCAGCAGCGCGACATCGCGGCCATCGAGTTTCCACGCCTCCAGCTGGGTAGCCAGCTGCTCCGTGGTCCAAGGCTTGCCCGGAATGTCGAGGGTGACGATGCGCGAACGCCCCGCAGCCGCCAGCATGGCTTCCCCTTCCTTCTGCAGGATGCGGGGAATGTCGGCATTTTTGCCCCGTTTGCCTGCGCCGATCTCGACGAGTTCAAACGGCATGTCTTTGGGGAAGCGGCGACGATACTCTTCGAAGCCATGCTCTACCCAGGCGGGCATCTTGGTGCCCACCGCAATCAACTGGATCTTCATGGTCGTTACACTTGTGCTCTTATTGCGTATTCATTTGAGCGGCACCGCTCCACAGCTTTTCCAGTTGGTAGAAGTCACGATGTTCATCCTGCATCACATGCACGATCACCGAGCCCATATCTACCAGCACCCATTCACCGCTCAGTTGCCCTTCCACGCTCAGCAAATCCAGACCCGCGTGGCGGGCCTCGCTGGCCAGATGGTGGGCAATGGCGCTGACGTGACGACTGGAGTTGCCGGAACAGATGATCATGGTGTCAGTAATGCTGGATTTGCCGCGAACATCGAGGGTGATGATGTCGCGGCCTTTCATGTCATCGATCTTGTCGATGATAAAGGCATGCAATTCTTGGCCTTGCAATGAGTCTCTCCTGTATTCCGGCGCGCAGCGTTTGCGTCAGGGCGGCGGATTATATCATGGTCACTCCCGTTTCCCATCGGGTGGGGCGGGATTACGACAGGGGCTAGCGGCGGTTGGCGCGGTAGAGCCCCTGTTGATCAATATAGTGCGCAACCGACTCGGGCAAGAGGTAGCGGGTGTCTTGCCCCCCATCCAGCAAGGCCCGCAGTCGGGTGGCTGACAGTTCGATGGGCTGGTTGTCCGCCAGCCAGATATGACCGGCCAGACGCTGATGCAGCGCGTTGGCATCCGTGGTGTGATGGCGCGCCAGCAGCTGCGCCACCTCGGCCGGATAATCCGGTTGCCAGCCCGGCCGAACGCTCACCACCAGGTGGGCATGGTCGAGCAGCTCCTGCCAGCGGTGCCAGCTTGGCAGGCTCAGCAGGGAATCCATCCCCATCAGAAAACAGAGCGGCGTATCGGGCAGTTCATGACGCAGCTCGATCAGGGTATCGATGGTGTAAGAGGGCTTGTCTCGTCTCAGCTCCCGCTCATCCACCACAAAGTGGTGGTTCTCTGCCGCCGCCAGTTTGACCATGGCAAGGCGCTGTTCGCTGGAGCAGAACGGATTGGCACGGTGGGGCGGGATATGGTTCGGGATCAGCCGCATCTCGGCCAGTCCGAGGGCATCGCGCGCCTCGATGGCCGGGCGCAGATGGCCGATATGGATAGGATCGAACGTGCCCCCCAGCAGGCCAATGGGCGACTTCAGCACGGGCGGCTCTCCATCACCAGCGGCAGCGGGGTGCCATCACGAAAGCCGAGGGCAATGGTCTGCAGCATCAGCCACGCCTGTTCGGTATCGAAGCGGCGCTGGGCATCGTCCAATTGGGCCATCAGTTGCCACAGTTGCTGCAACTTGGCAAACGGCAGTCGGGTCAGTGCTTGCTGAATGAGCTGCTGGCGGCTCTGCCAGATGCGCAGGCGGCTGAAGTGCTCACCCAGCGGCTGGCCGTTGCGCATCGCCAGCGACAGCTCGGTCAGCTGCTCCAGCTCGCGGCAGAGGGTCCAGGCCAGCATCCCCGGCTCGGTGCCTTCGGCCCGCAGGGCGGCCAGAATGCGCTGGGCCCGGTTCACCTTGCCCTCCAGCAGGGTATCGACCAGCTGGAACGGGGTGAAGTGGGCGTGGCGGATAATGGTCTCTTGCAGATAGGTGACGCTGATGGGCTGGGGCGGCGAGAGCAGGGTCAGCTTCTCGATCTCCTGACTGGCGGCCAGCAGGTTGCCCTCGTAGGAGTGGCACATGAAGTTGATGGCATCCGGCAGCGCCTTGAGGCCGAAACGCGCAAAACGGGCGCTCATCCAGCGCGGGAAGAACTTGGGCTCCGGATGGTTGACCGGCACATAGGTGCCAATTTGGTAGAGCTTGTCGAACCAGGCTGCCTTCATCTGGGTCTGGTTGAGGCGACCGCCACTCAGCACCAGCAGCAGGTCGGGATGAAGCTGCTTGCCAATTTCGCTGATGCGGGCAGCGAGATCCTTGTCCACCTTGGCGGGCAGCTCCAGCTCGATGATCTGGCGGGCGGAGAAGAGGCTCATGGCCTGACAGGCATCGTAGACCTGATTCCAGTCCAGCCCCTGTTCCACCACGAAGGTGTGGCGCTCATCGAAACCCTGCTTGCGGGCGACCTGACGGATGGCATCGATGGCCTCCAGTCGCAGCAGGGGCTCGTCGCCAAAAACGAGATAGCAGGGCCGAAGCCCTGCTTTGAGGTGGTCACCAAATTGCTCAGGGTAAATCCGCATCAGAAGCTGACCTGACTCAACTGCCGGATGACCTGATTGGCCGCCTGCTCCTGCATCTCGCGGTTGAGCTGCTCCTGCTCACGGGAGGAGGCGAGCGCTGCATCCGGCTTGTTGAGGAAGCTGCGGTTGAAGTTGATGGGGAAGACCTGAGTCGGCTTGCCCGGTACCGAGATGGTGAACTGGGTACCAAAGCCCAGCACATATTCGGTGTCCGTCCCCAGCGCGTTGACCGAGGCGACCTGACTGGTGCTGCCTACGCCGCCCAGAGTGAGCACCGGAATGCCCTCCTTGTCGGCCAGGGTCACGCCAGAGGCCTTCAGACGGGTGGTAACCATCCGGTAGAAGTCGCTCTTGTTGTCGCCCACGACCTTCATGGTCATCAGCTCGCTCGGAATGCCGTTGCCGCGCATGTGAAAGCCGCAGCCTTGCAGCAGCAGACCAGCCAGCACGATGGCCATCCAGCGGGTGAAGATGGTGCCCATAGAAAATCCTCTTTGCATTAAGGGAAAGCGGCGGGCGCAGGGCCCGCCGTTATCATCCGTTTGCTGTCACAGATTGGCAATGATCAGTTGGCAGCCAATTAGTTAGCGACAATGTTGAGCTGTCATGGGCCGGTACGTCGTTACCCATGAGTGGCCACACAGTCAGCCAAGGTCGCCAAATGGTATGACATCAGTTGGCAACCGATCAGTTAGCGACAATATTGAGCAGCTTGCCAGGTACATAGATCACCTTGCGCACGGTCAGACCGTCGGTGAACTTCTGCACGGAAGCATCGGCCATCGCCAGCTTCTCGACGTCGGCCTGGCTGATCTCGGCCGGCACGGTCAGTTTGCCGCGCATCTTGCCGTTGATCTGTACCACCACCAGCTTCTCTGTCTCGACCATGGCCGCTTCATCGGCCACCGGCCAGGCTGCGTGATCGATGTCGTCGCCCTTGCCCAGCATCTTCCACAGCTCGAAGCCGATGTGCGGGGTGATGGGGTAGAGCATGACTACCACGGCTTCCAGCGCTTCCTGCATCAGGGCGCGGTCCTGCTCGTCGTTGCCCAGCTTGGAGAGATTGTTCATCAGCTCCATGATGGCGGCGATGGCGGTGTTGAAAGTCTGACGGCGACCCACGTCATCGCTTACCTTGGCGATGGTCTTGTGCAGTTCACGGCGTACCGCTTTCTGCTCGTTGGTGAGAGCAGCTACATCGAGTGCGGCAACGGCGCCACCGGAGACGTGCTCGAAGGTGACGCGCCACAGGCGACGCAGGAAGCGCTGGGCACCCTCTACGCCGGAGTCGGACCACTCCAGAGTCATCTCGGCCGGAGAGGCGAACATCATGAACAGACGGACGGTATCGGCGCCGTAACGCTCGACCATCAGCTGCGGGTCGATGCCGTTGTTCTTGGACTTGGACATCTTGGTCATGCCGGAGTGGAGCACTTCGCGGCCTTCGTTATCGATGGCCTTGGTGATGCGACCCTTCTCGTCACGCTCTACCTTGACGTCGGTCGGGCTGACCCAGACGTTGCCGCCTTTTTCGTCCTTGTAGTAGAAGGCATCGGCCAGCACCATGCCCTGACAGAGCAGGCGCTTGAACGGCTCGTCGCTGTTCACGAGGCCAGCGTCACGCAGCAGCTTGTGGAAGAAGCGGGCGTAGAGCAGGTGCATACAGGCGTGCTCGATACCGCCGATGTACTGATCCACCGGCAGCCAGTGGTTGGCAGCAGCCGGATCCAGCATGCCCTTGTCGTAGTCCGGGGAGCAGTAGCGGGCGTAGTACCAGGAGGACTCCATAAAGGTGTCGAAGGTATCGGTCTCGCGGAACGCTTCCTGACCGTTGTAGGTGGTCTTGGCCCACTCGGCGTCAGCCTTGATCGGGCTCTGGATACCGTCCATCACCACATCTTCCGGCAGCAGTACCGGCAGCTGGTCTTCCGGCGTCGGCACCACGGAGCCGTCAGCCAGGGTCAGCATCGGGATGGGGGCACCCCAGTAACGCTGACGGGAGACCCCCCAGTCACGCAGACGGTAGTTTACGGTACGCTTGCCCTTGCCGAGCCCTTCCAGCTTGTTGGCGATGGCATCAAAAGCGCCCTGGAAGTCGAGACCGTCGAACTCGCCGGAGTTGAACAGTACGCCCTTCTCTGTGTAAGCGGCTTCGCTCACGTCGACGTCGCCATCAACCGGCTTGATGACCGCCTTGATGTCGAGGCCATATTTGGTGGCGAATTCGAAGTCACGCTGATCGTGGGCCGGAACCGCCATCACGGCGCCGGTGCCGTAGTTCATCAGCACGAAGTTGGCGACCCAGACCGGTACCTTGCGGCCATCCAGCGGGTGAATGGCATAGAGGCCGGTGGCCATGCCTTTCTTTTCCATGGTGGCCAGTTCCGCTTCGGCGACCTTGGTGTTCTTGCACTCTTCGATGAAGGCGGCCAGCTCCGGATTGTTCTGGGCTGCTTGCAGCGCCAGCGGGTGACCGGCAGCGATACCGACATAAGTCACGCCCATGAAGGTGTCCGGACGGGTGGTGTAGACCTCCAGCTGCTCAGCCTGACCCTCGATATTGAAGCTGATGTTGACCCCTTCGGAGCGGCCAATCCAGTTGCGCTGCATGGTCTTGACCATCTCTGGCCAGCCTTCCAGATTGTCGATGTCGCTGAGCAGCTCTTCGGCGTAGTCGGTGATCTTGATGAACCACTGGGGGATCTCTTTCTGCTCCACCGGGGTGTCACAGCGCCAGCAGCAGTTGTCGACCACCTGCTCGTTGGCCAGTACGGTCATGTCGTTCGGGCACCAGTTGACGGAGGAGGTCTTCTTGTAGACCAGACCCTTCTCGTAGAGCTTGGTGAAGAACCACTGCTCCCAGCGGTAGTAATCCGGTTTGCAGGTGGCGACTTCACGATCCCAGTCATAACCCAGACCCAGCATCTTCAGCTGGTTCTTCATGTATTCGATGTTTTCGTAGGTCCAGGGCGCCGGTGCGGTATTGTTTTTGATCGCGGCGTTCTCAGCCGGCAGACCGAATGCATCCCAACCTATGGGTTGCAGCACGTTCTTGCCATTGAGGCGTTGATAACGGGAGATCACATCACCTATGGTGTAGTTACGAACGTGCCCCATGTGTAGTCGACCAGACGGATAGGGGAACATGGACAGGCAGTAGAACTTCTCCTTGTCTACCTTCTCCACGGCCTTGAAGGTTTTCTTGGCATCCCAGTGCTTTTGCACTGCTGGTTCGATTGATTGGGGAACGTATTGCTCTTGCATTGGTGACATCCGGATCTGTGAAATGAATAGATAAATCAGCTGGGAAATCGCAATAGAATACCCATATCCTGCGGCGGCAACAACCGCCAGCGTCCCTTGGGCCTTAAGCCGGGCCAGATCAGGGTTTAGTAGAGGAGTTAGAGCCATGGACAAACGTCAAAAAGGGTACGAAGCCTTCATTGCCGAGCTGCAAAAGCAGTGGCAAGAGACTGAAGAGTTCCAGGGGGAGCGCCTCAACCGGATGATTGCCAAGGTGCAGGCCTATCTGGAGGCTGCCAGCGACCTGACTCAGGACGAACTGGCGCTCATCGCCGAGTACGTGAAGCGGGATCTGGGCAACTATGACGAGGGGCGCCATGACGATAGTGCGCAGGTGGAAGAGTCTGCCTTTATGCTGGCCCTCAAAGACACCGCCTGGTCCTGGCTGGCGGATGTGACCGACCGCGCCCAAGTGGAGTGGCGCGAGCTGGCCGACGAGCTGGAGCACAAGGGCGTCTATGAGGCGGGTGACTGGGTAGGGCTCGGGGTCATGGTGTGCGACCAGTGTGGCTGGCGCCATACCGTGCTGCATCCCCAGCAGCTCGATACTTGCCCCGAATGTGGCTGCGCCGAATATCACCGCGAGCCGCTCTCGCCCTGAGTCATGCCATCAATGCGGACGAGATAACGAGCAAAAAGGCGCCATCAGGCGCCTTTTTCTTGCTTGCAGGTTTCGTTGGGGCGTTTACTTGCCCGCGACGGAGAGGCCACCAAAACGGATCTGCGGCGCGTAGAAGCCCTTGCCGTCGTTGTGGTGCAGGGTATCGCCGACCGCTTCCAGCTCGCCCAGCAGGCGGTAGAAGTTGCCTGCTACCGTGATGCCGCGCACCGGTTGCAGGCGAACTCCATCGCGGCAGAGGAACCCTGACGCGCCAAAGGAGAAGTCGCCGCTCACCGCATCGGCACCGGAATGCAGGCCGTCCAGCTTGACCAGCTCCAGATAGTCACCGCTCTGCACCTCCGCTTCACAGTGGGGGCCCGCGCCAAACACCAGGTGGCGAGCGGTTACATCAAGGGCGCTGCGAGCGCCGCGGGCGGCCGAGCCGTTGCTGGCGACGCCAAAGTGGCGGGCGGTGGCGCTGTTGTGGAGCAGGGTTTTCAGCTCCCCTTCGCCAATCAGCAGCAGATCCGAGCTGGCTGCCCCCTCGCCATCAAACGCCTTGATGTTCATGCCGCCAGGCATATAGACCCTGCTCTCCAGAGTGAGCCAGCGTGACGCCACGCTCTGGCCGACCTTGCTGCGCCACGGGTTGATCCCCTGCTGGGCCCACTTACCCGACAGCACGCCCTGAAAGCAGCCAAACAGGCTGGCGAAGCAGTTGGTGCTGAAGATGACGCTGTAGCGACCGCTCGGCACCGCTTCACCGGGCAACAGACCATCGGCGATGGCGTAGATCTGCTCGATCAGGGCCTGACTATCCAGCTCGTCGAAGCGACGCCCATACTGGCCCTGCGAGTGCATCGACTGGCGGCCATCCCGTTCCACCAGCGCCGAGGTGTAGCAGCCGACGCTGAACTCGCCGTGCTGGCAGAGGGTACCCTGACTGTTGGCGAGCCAGAGCTGGCTCTCCCCTTCAAAGAAGCTGTTGTAGGGGGCGCCGCTCACATCGGGCATGGCCAGCATGTCAGATTCGAGGCGCAGGGCCAGAGCGATCTTCTCCTCAACCGGCGTGGTATCGGGCTGGTTGATCTCGGCGCAATCTGTGGTGATCCGGCTATTGGCCACCGAGATGCGCTGATCTGCATCCACCTTGGCAAAGCGGCTGGCATCGAGCGCATCCTGCAGCATGGCATCCAGCGCCAGCTCATCGAGGGATTCCGAGTAGGCGATGCCGACCCGACCCTCTTTGATCAGGCGAATGCCGAGCTGCTGGCTGCTGGTTACCTTGTATTCACCCAGCTCGCCCTTGTCTGCCTTGAGGGAGAAGGCCTTCTCCTGATTGGCGATGATGTCTGCCTCGGCGTTGAGGTCGGCCACCTTGTCGAGCAGGCGGGTGAGCAGTTGGTTCATGTCGAGTTGGCTCATCAGGCGTTCCCTCCCACCAGAATATTGTCCACTTTCAGCGCCGGCTGGCCCACCGAGGTGGGGACCGAGCCCGAGACAGAGCCGCACATACCGGCGGCTAGCGCCAGATTGCGGCCCACCATGGAGATCTCTTTGAGCACCTGCGGGCCGGTACCGATCAGGGTGGCTGATTTGAGCGGTCTGGTGATTTTGCCGTGCTCGATGAGGTAGGCCTCCTGCACATTGAAGTTGAATTCACCGGTGCCGGGCTGTACCGAGCCGCCCCCCATCTTCTTGGCGTAGATGCCGTGCTCCACCGTGGCCAGCATATCGTCGAGGCTGTGGTTGCCCGGTTCGATATAGGTGTTGCGCATGCGCGAGGTGGGGGCGTACTTGTAGGATTCGCGCCGCCCGGAGCCGGTGCGGGCGTAACCGGTCTTGAGGGCGCCCATTCTGTCCACCAGAAAGCCGGTCAGTACCCCGTCCTTGATGAGCTGGGTATGCTGGGTCGCCATCCCCTCGTCATCGACGTTGATGGAGCCCCAGGCGTTGCCTTGCAGTCCCTCGTCCACCGCATTGACCACCGGATTGGCGATAAGCTGGCCCATCTTGTCGTGGAACACCGAGGCCTTCTTGGCCACCGAGGTGGTCTCCAGCAGATGGCCGCACGCCTCGTGGAAGATGACGCCGCCAAAGCCGCTCTCCATGATGACAGGCAGGGTGCCGCTCGGGCAGGGAGCCGCGCCCAGTTTCACCAGCGCCTGACGGGTGGCGGTGAGGGCCAGCTCGCGCGGATCGATGCGATCGGCATGCTCCCAGCCCATCAGGGCGCCGGGGGCCTCGTAACCGACGCTCTGCTCGCTCCCTTCCATGGCGATGGTCTGGGCCATGATGCGGTTGTAGTGGCGGCGATCGGCGACTTGCACCCCTTCGCTGTTGAAGATTTCCACCTCCTGCTCCCAGCCCAGCACGTTGCCGGAGAACTGGCTCACCTTGCTGCTCTCGGCGCGGGCCGCCGCATCCATGGCGTGCAGATAGGCGATCTTCTGCTCCAGCAGCTTGTCTGCCGACAAGGGCCGCGCGACCGGGTTGCGATCGCTCAGGCGGGTGAAATCGAAGGCGGTGGCGGTCACCACGGGGTCGCGGCGGTCTTTGGCCGCCAGCAGGGTGACGATGCGCAGCAGCTCGTCGCGGCTGGCCAGATTGGTGTAGCCGTAGAGCACCTTGTGGCCGTAACAGAGGCGCACACCGATGCCGAAATCGAGGCCACCGCTGATGTTCTCTATCTGGCTGGAGAGCAGGCTGAGCTGGCTGCGGCGCTTGCGCTCGACAAACAGCTCGGCAAAATCGGCACCCAGCGCCAGCGCGTGATCGAGCACGTCACGGGCGATGGCGGGGGCCAACAGGGAGAATGGGGTCATAGAATATCCTTTTCTGGTCTGTCCGTTTGCTTCCGACATCCGGCTCTGATTGTTATGGGATGTCGAGTCCATTGTTGCAGACCAGCACAAAAAAGTCGCTATAGCGTCATGCGATGATACCGATTGAGAAAATCGGTGCGATAACTGCGCCCGGCGGCCAGGGCCAGGCGCTCAGGGTCGTTTTGCCAAAACGTGGGAAAGATCAGAGCAGGGCGTGGATTTCGCTCAGGATCTGTTCGACCCACAGCTCGATGCGCGGATCGGTCTGGTCATACTGATTGGCATCGTCCAGCGCCAGCCCGACGAAGTGACGGCCATCGTCGATCAGTGCCTTGGAGGCATCGAATTCGTACCCTTCGTTGGGCCAGTAGCCCACCAGCTTGACCCCTTTTGGCACCAGCTGATCGTGCAGCATGCCGAGGGCGTCCTGGAACCATTCGCCATAACCGAGCTGATCGCCGAGGCCAAACAGGGCCACGATGCGTCCCTCCAGATGGAGGTCGGCGATATCTTCCCAGCGGGACTCCCAGTCCTCCTGCAGTTCGCCAAAATCCCAGGTGGAGATGCCGAGGATCAGGATCTCGTAATCCTCCATCCGGCGCAGGGAGACATCCTTGATATTGTGAATATCCACCAGCTCGGGGCCGATGAGGGCGCGGATCTTCTCGGCAGCCATCTCGGTGTAGCAGGTGGTGGAACCGTAAAACAGACCAATCTTCATCGCTCTACTCTCTGTTGGCGCTTTCTCGCTTGCTTTTGGCGCGTTCTCGCATGCTCGTGTGGGTTGCGCCATGTTGGCAACACGATGGGTAACGTAAGGGGAGGGCGCCAGTCTAGCAGATTGCCATTCGACCTTCACCGCCCGGCAAGGGGTGTGGCAAACGTGCCTTATCTTTCCAATGAAAGTGCCTTGTCTTTCCAAGGAGTTGGTGCGTTACAATGGGCCATCGATCCCCTGATTGCAGCGCACCATGAGCAAGCCTGACCCCCATCCCCTGATTGAACCCTTCCTCGACGCCCTCTGGCTGGAGCGGGGATTGTCTGACAACACGGTCAGCTCCTATCGCAGCGATCTGGAGAAATTCTCCCTCTGGCTCGACGAGCAGGGGAGCTCGCTGTTGCTGGCAGGGATGGACGAGATCCAGCACTACCTCGCCTGGCGGGTCGATCACCAGTTTGCGGCCAGCAGCACCGCCCGCTTTCTGTCGGCCTTGCGCCGCTTTTACCAGTATCTCAACCGCGAGAAGCTGCGCAGCGACGATCCGACCGTGCTGCTGGAGGGGCCCAAGCTGCCGAAAAAACTCCCCTCTGATTTAAGCGAAGCGGAAGTGGAGGCACTCTTGAGTGCGCCGCTGGTGGATGACCCGCTGGAGCTGCGGGACAAGGCGATGCTGGAGCTGCTCTACGCCACCGGCTTACGGGTTTCCGAGCTGGTGGGGCTCACTGCCGAGCATGTCAGTTTGCGTCAGGGCTTGGTGCGGGTGGTGGGCAAGGGCAACAAGGAGCGGTTGGTGCCGATGGGCGAGGAGGCGATGCACTGGCTGGAGCGTTACTACCGGGAGGCCCGCACCCTGCTGCTGGGGGGCACCAGCTCGGATGTGGTGTTTCCCTCCAAGCAGGCCCGTATGATGACCCGCCAGACCTTCTGGCATCGCATCAAGCTCTATGCCCTGCGGGCCGGGATTAACGGCGAGCTCTCCCCCCATACCTTGCGCCACGCCTTTGCCACCCATCTGCTCAACCACGGCGCCGACCTGCGAGTGGTACAGATGCTGCTGGGCCATGCGGATCTCTCCACCACCCAGATTTACACTCATGTGGCGAACGAACGGCTCAAGGCGCTGCACGGGGAGCACCACCCCCGCGCTTAAGCCCGTTGCAGCCGATTTTTGCCCGCTTGTTTAGCCTGATACAGGGCTGCATCGGCGCGGGCCATCACACTGTCTGGCGCATCATTCAGGGATTCGGCAATGCCACCGCTAAAGGAGACGCTTAAGCCCTTTTCACGCCAATCCTGTTGCCCCATGCTGATACGCCACTGCTCCATCAACTTCTGCGCGTTGGCAATATCCGTCTGTTCAAAAATAGCGACTAGCTCTTCCCCCCCAAAGCGGCACAGGGTTGCCTGTTCCTCCAGCAATTGGCTACCTAGCTGAGCGGTGCGTTTCAAAACGGCATCCCCGATGGGATGACCATAGGTATCATTTATTTTTTTGAAGTTATCAATGTCGATAATCGCCAATATGTATTGGCTATTTTCTTTATGTAGAGTGGCGAGCGCCTCTTCCAAATGACGGCGGTTGTACAAGCCGGTTAATGCATCACGCAGCGATTTTTCTGTTTCGGCCTGCATTTTGTCTGAAATCATCACGATTTCATCCTCCAGCTCCTCTATGCCTGCCAGCTTGGGGATAATAATCTGTTGCCCTGGAGGAGTGATACGCAATTGCCTAACAACTTGTACTAATGTGCTGATGGTATGCTCCAGACGTTGCCTGAAAATAATGGCCACTAGTGTGAATATCGATAGTGACAATACCAGAGTGATAAATATGGTAGGCAGTATTTCACCAATCAGAATATCGCTCTTGAATGGAAATACAGTAATAACCAGCCATGATGGATTGTTGTGAAGGGCGTGATATGAAATGAGATCACCATTTTCACTCATTAAGGTACCATTCCTGCCTTTCAATTCGGAAATCCATGGTTGGTCAAGTCGACTGCCGTTTTCCTGAGGGTCGCTGTGAGCCACAATCATCTTGCTGCCTCGGTCAAAGAGCATATATACAACATTGTTACTACTCTCCAGAATCCGCCCTATACGTGCTGAAAATACCTTCAAGTTCAGGTCGATGCCAATCACGCCAAGAAATTCCCCCTGGTTATTAAAAACAGCATGGGAAAGGGTGACGACCGGCATTTTTTCAATCGAGTCAATGTAAGGGGAACTCCAGATATTGATGCCGGGATGCTCGATAGCATTGCGGTACCATGGACGTTCCGACTCTTTGAACTCAATCGGGGTAGGATGAAGAGAGAAATTGATATGCTTGTTATCCTGAAGCATGTAGTACACGGTTTTTATTGGGCCATCAGGGTAAAGAAGGTATTGCCAAATGTCGCGATAACGTTGTTTTAATTCCGGGGGAAGATCTCCATTATTCTCAGTAATGTCGGCAATGATGATATTTATTTGCCTCTCAACCGAAGAGAGTGAGTTATCCCATTGCTGCGCAGTACTATCGTTAAAAAATCTGGCGGTGCTTAGCAAGGTGTTTTTCTGCATAACAGAAAAAAGGTACGCACTACCCAATGTGGTCAAAACAAGTGGCAGCGCAAGCAGCAAAAGAAAACGGAGAATAAAGCTGTGATTGGAGTTTGCAGCAGTGGAGGTTTGCATAGTCACGACGCCTATATAACTTTACGCCATCTAACCATAGCCCATGGGCATCGTGACACACATACACACCAGTCTGGGGAGTCGGCTTAACGCTCCTGTTGAGATTTCAGCAGATCACGGATCTCGGTCAGCAGCTCCTGATCCTTGGTCGGGCCTGCCGGGGCGGCGGCTTCTTCTTCCTGCTTCTTCTTCAGGGTGTTGATGGCCTTCAGTCCCATGAAGATGGCGAAGGAGATGATCAGAAAGTCGATGATGGTCTGGATGAACTTGCCATAGGCGATGACCACGGCGGGTGTTGTACCTTCTGCGGCCTTCAGGGTGACCGCCAGGTCGCTGAAGTCCACGCCGCCCAGGATCAGGCCGATAGGCGGCATGATCACGTCACCGACAAAAGAGGAGACAATTTTTCCGAAGGCGGCACCAATGATGATACCGACCGCCATATCGATGACGTTGCCGCGGGCGGCAAAGGCTTTGAACTCTTGAATCAGACTCATTATTTCCTCCGAAATTAAACAAGATAGCGCGTTGATTACCCTTGCCAAAGGGCGAACTCTTGTCAGGAAAAACAGAGGCTAAGCCGCGTTGTTCCTGTCGTCCTGACTAGCTTGCGGGCGTTATGAGTCCTTGGCAATCGGGGGGAGCCATTTTTTTGGTACAAAGTGATATTAATTTTTTGGTAAGTAGCTGGTTGAATGATGAGCTGTGCTGCTGTAGTTTGCTGGGTCGATTCATTCATACCACGTGAGTAAACAAGTGAAGTATTTACTACTGGGAATGATGCTTTTGTGCACATTTGCTGCCAGAGCGGGGATGGATACCCAAGCCTTGAAACAGACCATCACAGCCCGGCTGGGGGTCCCCGTCTATCTGGTTGAACCGACCCCGATCGCGGGGTTGTATATGCTGGGCACCTCACAGGGGGTGCTCTACAGCGATGCCAAAGGGGATTATGTGGTGCAGGGGGTCATGCTGGATATGACCCGCGACATGAAGAACCTGACCATCTCGGGTATGCGCGAGCAGCGTCGACTTGGCTTGGCACAGGTGGCCCATGCCCCCATCGTGCTCAAGGCTCGGGATGAGCGTCACCGGGTTGCGCTGTTTCTCGGTGAGCAGGATGCCAAACGTCGTCAGCTCTCCGGCACCTTGCAACACCTGCAGGCATCCGGGGTGAGCGTGGCACTCTATCCGGTGATTGATCACGCCGAGCGGGCCGCCGACTGGTGTAGCGATCCCCTGCTGCAAAATGATCCGTTAAAAGCCTATTTGCCTCAAACGGCATGTAGTGAGACCCTTATCCAAAATATTGGCCTGAGCCAATGGTTGGGGGTCAAGGTACTGCCGGCCTGGGTCTCCTCCGACGGGGATCTGGTGCGCGGGTATCAGAGCCCCGAACAGCTGCTCAAGATACTGGATCATATTGATGTCCCTGCAAATCCGTCGTCGTCCGCGAGTTGATGATTCCCATCTGCCTGCCACCCTGCATCCCCTGCTTCGCCAAATCTTCGCCAGCCGTGGCGTAGAGGATCCCGCCCTGCTGGAGCGCAGCGCCAGCCAGCTGTTGCCGCCCCAGCGCCTCTATGGCATGGAGCAGGCGGTGCCGCTGCTGGCCGATGCGCTGGCCGCCCAGAAGCGGATCCTCATCGTCGGTGACTTCGACTGCGACGGCGCCACCAGCTCGGCGCTGTGCGTGCTGGCCCTGCGCGCCATGGGCGGTCGCCACATCGATTTTCTGGTGCCCAACCGCTTCGAGTTTGGCTACGGCCTCACCCCCGAGATTGTCGAGCTGGCGGTGGCGCGCGGCGCCGAGTTTCTGATCACGGTGGATAACGGTATCTCCAGTATCGCCGGGGTGGCGGCAGCCAAGGCGGCCGGCATGCAGGTACTGGTTACCGATCACCATTTGCCGGGTCAGGAGCTGCCTGACGCCGATGCCATCGTCAACCCGAACCAGCGCGGTTGCGATTTCCCCTCGAAGTCGCTGGCCGGGGTGGGGGTAGCCTTCTACCTGATGGCGGCCCTCAACACCCATCTGCGTCAGCTCGGCTGGTACGAACGGCAAGGGTTGCGCGCCCCAAATGTGGCGGATTACCTCGATCTGGTGGCGCTCGGCACGGTCGCCGACGTGGTGGCGCTCGATGGCAACAACCGCATTCTCGTCTATCAGGGGTTGCAGCGGATCCGGGCCGGGCGCTGCCGCCCCGGCATTCAGGCGCTGGTGGATGTGTCGGGCCGCGATGGTCGCCGTCTCACCGCAGCCGACCTCGGCTTTGCGCTGGGGCCGCGCCTCAACGCGGTGGGCCGTCTCGATGACATGTCCCTCGGGGTCGCCTGTCTGCTCTGTGATGACCTCAATCTGGCGCGCCAGCTTGCGGCCGAGATGGACAGCCTCAATCAGGAGCGCAAGGAGATTGAGCAGGGGATGCAGCAGGAGGCCCTCGCCACCCTGGAGCAGATCCGGTTTCGCGATGGCGAGGTGCCGTCGGGCATAGTGCTGCACCGCAACGAGTGGCATCAGGGAGTGGTGGGGCTGGTGGCTTCCAAGGTGAAGGAGAAGTACTACCGCCCGGTCATCGCCTTTGCCGAGAGCAGCGAGACCGAGCTCAAGGGCTCCGGCCGCTCCATCCCCGGGGTGCACCTGCGCGATGCGCTGGAACTGCTCGATACCCGCCACCCGGGGCTGATGGGCAAGTTTGGCGGCCACGCCATGGCGGCGGGGTTGACCCTGCCCAAGGCAAATATCGAGGCGTTCGGTCGGGCCTTTGAGGCGGTCATCAGCGAGCTGGTGACACCGGAGCTTTTGACCGGGGTGCTGCTCACCGATGGCGAGTTGTTGCCAGATGAGCTCAACCTCGAGCTGGCGGAGCTGATTCGCGCCTCCGGCCCCTGGGGTCAGGCCTTCCCCGAGCCGCTGTTCGACGGCGAATTCGTGCTGGTGCAGCAGCGGCTGGTGGGGGAGAAGCACCTCAAGATGATGCTGACTACCGGTTCTGGTTACGCGGTGGATGCCATCGCCTTTGGCGTCGATCTCAAGCGCTGGCCCGATGCTTCGGTGAAACGGGTGCGGCTGGTCTATCGGCTCGATGTCAACGAGTGGCGCGGCAACCGCAGCGTGCAGCTACTGGTGGAGCATCTGGAGGCCGCCGGTCTCTGAGTCAATAGCATCGCAACCCTATCGCTGACAACGGCCACCCTCGGGTGGCCGCTTTTGTTGGCGGATCTCTGGAAAAGGGCGTTGACCTGTCTATAGCTTCACAGTTTAAGCTCATCTCTATCGGGTCATCTGAGGGCCCGCACCGTGAGTGATTGCCATGAAAATATCCGAACTGGCCCGCCGCTGCGGTCTCGCCCGCTCCACCCTGCTCTATTACGAGAAGTTGGGGGTGATTGCCGGTACCCGGGCCGCTAACGGCTATCGCCACTATGACGAGGGGGATCTGCAGCGACTGCAGATGGTGCAGGCCCTGCAGGCAGGTGGTCTCAGCCTCAAGCAGTGCCTCGCCTGTCTGGCTGGCGAGATAGATCAAGCGGCATTGCAGGCCCGGGTCAGGGAGCTGGATGAAGAGCTGGCGCGGATGCAGCGTGCCCGGGATCTGTTGGCGGATCTGGCAGGGCTGCGCCCGCGCTCCGGTGAGGAATTCAAGGCCTGGCAGCTGCAACTGCAGCGCGAGGCGCCGGAGGCCTACTTCGCGTGGGTGATGAAACAGGGTTTTAGCGAGAAAGATCGCTACCACTTGCAATGGTTGAGCAAAGACATGAATGAACATGATCGTTACATCAAGGACTTTATCAAGCTGCTGGATGGCATGAGTTACTGGGGGCCGGGGGATCGCGCCTTCACCCAGCAGCAGTTTGCCGCTTTGCCCATCCGGCCGCGCCGGATCCTCGATATGGGCTGCGGGCGCGGTGCCTCGACCATGGCGCTGGCTCAGGTGACCGATGCCGCCATTGTGGCCATCGATCTGGAAGAGGAGGCACTGGCCGCCGTGGCGCACTCCGCCCGTGCGGCGGGCTTTGAGCATGTCTCCACCCTCTGCGCCAACATGGCGGCACTGCCGGACGATCTGGCCCCGGCCGACCTCATCTGGGCAGAGGGGAGCGCTTACGTGATGGGGGTTGCCAATGCGCTGAAGGCGTGGCGTCCGCTGCTCGCGAGCCCGCAGGCTTGCATCGTGCTGAGTGATGCGGTCTGGCTGACCGATAACCCGCCCGAGGAGGCATTGGCATTCTGGCAGCAGGATTATCCCGCCATGCAGACGCTGGCGGGCCTGCTTGAGACGGTACAAGCGGCAGGCTACCGCTGCCTGTCACACACACCCTTGCCGATGAGCGCCTGGAACAACTATCTGGACCCTATCGAGGTCAATCTGGTGCGCTATCGAGACGAGCTGGGGGAGAGTGCCGCCTGGCAGGACTTGAGCCGGGAAGTGGCCATCCACCGCCAATATCTGGGCAGTTACGGCTATGTGATCTGCTGCCTGCAAAAAGATGCGTGATAAGTTGTCGTAAACAACGAGGCGCCTGCGGGCGCCTCGTTGTTTATCGGGAATTGCGGGTGGTCATTACAGCTCGCGGGCCCAGGGGTGCGCCTTGGGGCGCAGCGCCAGCGCCAGACCCAGCAGCAGCACGGTCAGGCCATAGAGGGGCCAGCTGCCAAAGCGCATGTAGGGGGTCTCGCCGTGGGCGGGACGCACTTCGCTGCGCAGCACGCCCGCTTCAAACTGCGGGATCTGGCCGATGATGCTGCCATCGATCTCGGTCACGATGGTGATGCCGGTGTTGGTGTCGCGCAGCAGCGGACGAGCCAGCTCCAGCGCGCGCATCCGGGCGATCTCCATGTGTTGCCAGGGGCCGATGCTGGTGCCGAACCAGGCGTCGTTGGAGACGGTCAGCAGGAAGTCGGTATCGGCATTGACGTTGCGGCGCACCTCCTCCGAGAAGATGATCTCGTAGCAGATGGCGGCGGCAAACTTGAGCCCCTTGGCGATCAGGTTGGGCTGCACTTCGTCACCCCGGCTGAAGGAGGACATCGGCAGGTTGAAGAAGGGGGCGATGGGGCGTAGCAGATCTTCAAACGGCACGAACTCTCCGATGGGCAGCAAGTGGTATTTGTTGTAGCGGTTGGAGTGGTTGTAGAAGTAGGACTCCTTGCCATCCGCATCCTGCACCCCCATGCCGAGCACGGTATTGTAGAAGCGCTGTTGCTGCTCGTCGTAGTGAATGATCCCCGCTAGCAGGCCGGTATCGTTCACCTTCATCGCCTTGTCCAGATTCTCCAGATAGGGGCCCATCGCCTTCTCGATGGCCGGGATCGCCGACTCCGGCCAGATGATGATGTCAGCATCCTGATTCTCGCGGCTCAAGTCCTGATAGGTGCGCACCGTGGGGGCCAGCGCCTCCGGATCCCATTTGAGGGACTGGGCGATATTGCCCTGCACCAGTGCCACCTTGACCGGTTCGCCACGGGTCACCCAGTTGAGTTGCATCAGGCCGTGAGCACCGGCAACCAGCAGGGCAGGCACCGCCAGCCAGAGCGGGGAGCGGGATTTCCACACCAGCCAGATAGCGGAGGCGGACAGCAACAGGGCGAGGGTGATGCCCTGCACCCCGAGAATGGGAGCAAATCCCTTGAGGGGGCCGTCGATCTGGCTGTAGCCAAACCAGAGCCAGGGGAAGCCGGTCATCACCCAGCCGCGCAGCCAGTCAGCCACCAACCAGAGGGCCGGGAAGGCGAGCAGCCAGCGGCTCCAGTGACGGCCGCCAAAGAAGCGGGCAAAGATCCAGCAGGCGAGCGTCGGGTAGAGGGCCAGATAGGCGGAGAGCCCGGCCAGCAGGACGAAGGCGACCGGCAGCGGGATGCCGCCAAACTCGGTCATGCTGACATGGATCCACCACAGCCCCGGTAAAAAGAGTCCCATGGCGTAGCCAAAACCGCGCCAGGCGGCCTGTTTCGGCGTGGCTTTGTCCAGCAGGGCGTAGAGGCCAAGCAGGGAGGGGATCACCAGCGGCCAGTAGCCGAAGGGGGAGAAGGCCAGCACGGCGATGGCACCAGAGGCCAATGCACTGAGGCTTAACAGAATTTTGGAAGTAACAGGGGATAATCTCACGGGCGATGGTGCTCGTCTTGGTGTGCAACTGGGGTCGAATGGCCGGTATCTTAACCTGTAAGCGGGGCAACGGCGAGCCTCGATGCCGGTGGCAGAGAGCACAACGCCCCGAGGTCGGGGCGTTGTTTCATACATCGAGCGGATCTGCTTATTGCGGCTCGGATTGCGCCGCCGCGTGGTGCTCGGGGATCTTCACCTGCAACTGCTGCAGACGACGCCGGTCGGCATGCATCACCTTGAACAGGTAGCCGTCCAGCTCGATCTCCTCGCCCTTCTTTGGCAGGTGGCTGAAGGCGTGCATTACCAGACCACCTACCGTATCCACCTCTTCATCGCTGAATTTGGTGCCGAAGAAGTCGTTGAAATCCTCGATCTCGGTCAGGGCACTGATGGAGAAGACCCGCTTGCTGAGGCGGCGGATTTCGTCCGGTTCATCCTCGATGTCGTCAAACTCGTCGTCGATCTCGCCAACGATCAGTTCCAGTATGTCTTCGATGGTCACCAGACCGGAGACGCCACCAAATTCGTCGACCACGATGGCCATGTGGTAGCGCTCTTCACGGAACTCCTTGAGCAGACGGTCAACCCGTTTGCTTTCCGGCACGATCACCGTGGGGCGCAAGATTTTCTCGAGCTGCAGCGGCTCGCTGGCGTGATGGCCGCCAAACCCGAAGGGGAGCAGATCTTTGGCGAGCAGAATGCCCTCCACATGATCCTTGTCCTCGTTGATCACCGGGAAGCGGGAGTGGCCGGACTCGATGATCACCGGCAGGATTGCATCCACCGGTTGGGATTTCTCGATGGTCACCATCTGGGAGCGGGGGATCATGATATCGCGCACGCGAAGATCGGCGATCTCCAGCACCCCCTCGATCATGTCCTTGGTGTCCTGATCGATGAGGTCGCGCTCTTCGGCATCGGCTATCACGTCTACCAAATCATTGCGGTCTTTTGGCTCGCCCTGGAAGAGTTGGCTGAGTTTGTCGAGCCAGGTTTTCTTCGGCGAGCCGGTACTAGGGTGATCGTCGGTCATTTTCTCTCTTGGTTACTCGTATGAACACACTTGAAATAGTTCGGGTTATATAAGGATGGCCATCTGCTGTTTCAAGACGATGACCATCCGGTTCTTTACTCTTCGTCGTTCAGATAAGGATCGGCAAAACCGAGCTCCTGCATGATGTCGCGCTCAAGCGCTTCCATCTCTTCGGCTTCCTCATCCTCGATATGGTCATAACCTAGCAGATGCAGACTGCCGTGCACAACCATGTGGGCCCAGTGGGCCATCAGGGGCTTGTTCTGCTCCTCGGCCTCGCGCTCTACCACCTGACGGCAGATCACCAGATCGCCGAGCAGCGGCAGCTCCAGACCGGGTGGCGCCTCGAACGGGAAGGAGAGCACGTTGGTGGGCTTGTCCTTGCCGCGATAGGTGAGATTGAGCTCGTTGCTCTCCGCCTCGTCGACGATGCGCACCGTCACTTCTGCCTCCTGCTGGAAGCCGAGAATGGTGCCGTCAAGCCAGCCTTGCAGTTGGGCTTCGGTGGGCAGGCCGTCAGTGCTGGCACTGGCCAGCTGCAGATCCAGGGTTACGCTCATTGCTCACTCTCTTTGCTGGCGTTTGTTTGGCCGGCAACCTTCTCGGCTGCCTGTTTGGCGTCGAACGCCTCATAGGCCTGCACGATGCGGGCCACCACCGGGTGGCGAACCACGTCTTTGGACTCGAAGAAGTTGAACGACAGACCATCGACCCCCGGCAGCACTTCCAGCGCGTGGCGCAGGCCGGATTTGGCATTACGCGGCAGGTCTACCTGGGTGATGTCACCGGTGACCACCGCCTTGGAGTTGAAGCCGATCCGGGTCAGGAACATCTTCATCTGCTCGGTGGTGGTGTTCTGGGCCTCATCGAGAATGATAAAGGCGTCATTGAGGGTTCTTCCGCGCATATAGGCGAGCGGCGCCACCTCGATGATGTTGCGCTCCATCAGCTTCTCGACCCGCTCAAAGCCCAGCATCTCGAACAGTGCGTCGTAGAGCGGGCGCAGGTAAGGATCCACCTTCTGGGAGAGGTCGCCAGGCAGGAAGCCCAGCTTCTCGCCCGCTTCCACCGCCGGACGGGTCAGCAGAATGCGGCGAATTTCCTGACGCTCCAGTGCATCCACCGCCGCCGCGACCGCCAGATAGGTCTTGCCGGTACCGGCCGGGCCTATACCGAAGCAGATATCGTGGCGCACGATATTGGCAATGTACTGGGCCTGATTGGGGCTGCGTGGCTTGATGAGACCGCGCTTGGTCTTGACCGTCACTTCCTTGCCATAGGGGATGCTCGGCGCCGGTTCGTCATCCTGCTCCAGCACTCGCGACTCCTGAATGGCCAGATGGACCATGTCGGGAGTGATGTCGGTCACCTTGCCACCCTTGAGGGGCTGGGTTTCCACATAGAGGTGTTTGAGGATGACGGCGGCGGCATCCAGCTGGGCCGGTTTGCCCACCAGCTGGAAGTGGCTGTCACGGTAGCTGATCTCGACGCCGAGGCGGCGTTCCAGCTGCTTGATGTTGTCATCGAAGGGGCCGCACAGGCTGGCAAGGCGCTGGTTGTCGGCGGGCTCCAGATGCAGATTCAGGGTCGAGATGTGTCGGCTCAAAATATCCTCGTCTCAAGGCGCTCCCCATCCGCCGGGCGAATGGGGAGGAGGGGATTAATGGGGTGTGAAGGCGGCCACGCCCAGCTCGTCCGGTACGTTATCCGGGCGACGGGCCAAGATTTCGCTCGGTGCGGTGGCGATCCGCAGGTTCATCTCGCTCTCGCCGCGGATGAACTTGCCGCGCAGGGAGTTGGGACGCACCTCGGTGATCTCCACGTCGGCAAAGCCGCCGATCAGGGTGTGCTGGCCTTCAAAGTTGACCACCCGGTTGTTTTCGGTGCGGCCACACAGCTGCATCGGGTCGAGCTTGGAGGGCCCTTCCACCAGGATGCGCTGGGTGGTGCCCAGCATGGCACGGCCAATCTGCATCGCCTGGTTGTTGATGACGTGCTGCAGGCGGGCCAGACGGGCTTTTTTCACTTCCATGTCGACATCGTCGGGCATGTCGGCGGCCGGGGTGCCCGGGCGCGGGCTGAAGATGAAGCTGAAGCTCATATCGAAACCCACATCTTCGATCAGCTTCATGGTCGCTTCAAAGTCTTCGTCCGTCTCGTTCGGGAAGCCAACGATGAAGTCGGAGCTGATGGTGATGTCGGGACGGGCGGCACGCAGGCGACGGATCTTGGATTTGTACTCCAGGATGGTGTGCGGGCGCTTCATCATGGTCAGGATACGGTCGGAGCCGCTCTGCACCGGCAGGTGCAGGAAGCTGACCACTTCCGGGGTGTCTTTGTAGACTTCGATGATGTCGTCGGTGAACTCGATGGGGTGGCTGGTGGTGTAGCGAATTCGGTCGATACCGTCGATAGCAGCCACCAGACGCAGCAGCTCGGCGAAGGTGCAGATGCCGCCATCAAAGGTCGGACCGCGGTAGGCGTTGACGTTCTGGCCGAGCAGGTTCACTTCGCGCACGCCCTGCTGGGCGAGCTGGGCGATTTCGTAGAGCACGTCGTCCAGCGGTCGGCTCACCTCTTCACCGCGGGTGTAGGGCACCACGCAGTAAGTACAGTATTTGGAGCAGCCTTCCATGATGGAGACGAACGCGGTGGCCCCTTCGGCGCGCGGTTCGGGCAGGCTGTCGAATTTTTCGATCTCGGGGAAGGCGATATCAACCTGGGCACCACGGCCCTCTTGCACTTCCTTGATCATGGCGGGCAGGCGATGCAGGGTCTGCGGGCCGAACACGATATCCACATAGGGAGCGCGCTGGCGGATGGCATCGCCCTCCTGAGAGGCAACGCAGCCACCCACGCCGATCACCAGACCGGGCTTGTTGGCCTTGAGCTTTTTCCAGCGTCCCAGCTGGTGGAACACCTTCTCCTGCGCCTTTTCGCGGATGGAGCAGGTATTCAGCAGCAAGACATCTGCCTCTTCGGGCTCTTCGGTAAGGGTGTAGCCATTGCTGGCATCCAACAGGTCGGCCATTTTGGACGAGTCATACTCGTTCATCTGGCAACCCCAGGTTTTAATGTGAAGTTTCTTGCTCATTGCTTCTCTTGACTTGTTTTGAAATCGGCATGGTCAAAGGACCGCGCATTTTACTCCGCAATCTGGATACTGCCTAGCTAATATCCAGCTGGCAATGGTGCTCACCCGATACCTGTTGCCAGCAAGCTCAATAAGCTTTCTCCTTGATTTGACGCAGCAATTCCCCGTTTGTCTCACTGTTTATCAGCCGCCCTTGCGCTATCATGCTGCCATCCGGTTCACGTCCGGGCGCTGTCGCCGGACGCACCCTTTCAGGAACAAATGTATGGAACAGTGTGATATCGCCATCGTCGGCGCCGGCATGGTGGGCGCCGCCACCGCCTGTCTGCTGGCGGCTCAGGGCCTCTCGGTGCGGGTCATCGAGACCCAACTGCCGGAGCATTACGCGCCGGAGCAGCCGCTGGATCTGCGGGTCTCCGCCATCAGTCAGGCCTCGGTGGCGCTGCTGGAGCAGGCCGGTGCCTGGCACCATCTGCAGCAGATGCGGCTCTGCCCCTACCGCCGACTGGAGACCTGGGAGCTGGACGGTTTTGCCACCCGTTTCAATGCCGCCGATCTTGGCCTGCCCCAGCTCGGCTACATCATCGAAAACCGGCTGGTGCAGCTCGCCCTGCTCAAACGGATGGAGGATTTTCCCACCATCCAGACCCACACCCCGGCGGCGGTGACCAGCCTGCGCCAGAGTGCGGATGAAGCTGTGCTGACTCTGGATGATGGCACCGAGCTGGCGGCCCGCTGGGTGCTGGCCTGTGACGGTGCCGAATCCCACACCCGCAAGCTGGCGGGTATCGGTGTATCGCGCTTCGAGTACCGCCAGCACTGCATGCTGATCAATATCGACACCGACTTTGCGCAGGAAGATATCACCTGGCAGCAGTTCACCCCGAGCGGCCCGCGCGCCTTCCTGCCGCTGCCCGGTCAGCACGGCTCTCTGGTGTGGTATGACAGCCCGGCCCGGATCCGGGCGCTGGCAGCCATGAGCAACGAAGGGCTCGCCACCGAAGTGCGCCGCCACTTCCCGAGTCGGCTCGGCGGGTTCACCGTCACCGGCAAGGGGAGCTTCCCGCTGGTGCGCCGCCACGCCAACGACTATCACGCCGGTCGGGTGGTGCTGCTTGGCGATGCTGCCCACACCATCAACCCGCTGGCGGGGCAGGGGGTCAACCTCGGCTTCAAGGATGTGGCCTGCTGGGCTGATCTGCTGCAAGGAGCTGGCGCCGACTGGCATCAACCGGCGTTGGCCGAGCGTTACGAGCGCCGTCGTCGCCCCGACAACCTGCTGATGCAGTCGGGAATGGATCTCTTCTACGGGGTGTTCAGCAACGAGATTGGCCCCCTCAAGCTGGCCCGTAATCTGGCACTCAATCTGGCGGATAAAGCTGGCCCCTTAAAGGAGATGGCGCTGCGCTATGCACTGGGGCTGATATGACAGGTAGAAACCAGATAGCACGGGCTGAATGCGCGAAGGAGCAAAGGTGATGAACAAGGCACTGCTGGTGATCGATTTTATCAACGATATTGCCCATCCCGACGGGCGCATTGCCGCCTCTGCAGCCCATGTGCTGGAGCAGGATGCTGTTGCGCATGCCAATCAGGCGCTGGCCCATGCCCGCGCCCATGGCTGGCTGGTAGTGCTGATCAAGGTAGGCTTTGATAGCGGCTATCAGCTGCAGCCCAAGGGGTCTCCCATGTTTGGTCGCGCTCACCAGTTGGGGGCGCTCTCGCTTACCGACCCAGGCACCGACTTTCACCCTGATCTGGATGTGCAGCCCGGCGATCTGGTGCTGGCCAAGCCCAGGGTCAGCCCCTTCTATGGCACGGCGCTGGAGCCTGTGCTGCGGGCCAATCACATCGACCACCTATATCTGTGCGGGGTGAGCACTAGCTGGGCCATTCAGGCGGCAGCGCGGGATGGTCACGATCGCGACTACGCCATCACCATTCTGGAGGATGCCTGCGCCGCCGCAGATGCCACCGAGCATCACACCTCGCTGCGGATGCTGGGCCGTATCGCCGAGATCATCAAGGTGTCCCGGCTGGCTTGATCCTTAACGCAGGCAGCACCCGAGCACCGTGTTGAGATTGACTCAGCGGCCCTCTGTCGGGCCGCAGCGCTTTTGGGCAACATGATTGTCGGGCAAGATAGTGCTCACATGGATAACAACAAGGATGGACAGATGCGTTATCAGGGACGGATCGCGAGCTGGAACGAGGCGCGCGGCTTTGGATTTATTACGCCGGAGCAAAATGGCGCCGAGCAGATAATCAATGGATCACGCAGTGCAGGGCTGTTTGTGCATGTTACGGCGCTGCAATCAGATGGTCGCTTGCCCGAGCCGGGGGAGCGTGTCACCTATCTGATCGGCAGTGGCCAGGATGGCAAACCGAGGGCGTTACAGGTCTTTTTCCCCGATCGCCCGCTCACGTTGGCGGATGCAGTGCCGTCGGCCGCACCATCAGCAGCAAGATCAGCCGCATCATCGGCGGCGCCTGCATTTCGGGCGGCAAGTCAGCCGCCACGACCCACCTCGACCAGAGAGCGAAGTAACCCCTATCGACGTCGCAAGAGCAGCTGGAGTGGCAAACTGATCCCCCTGCTGGTGCTCGTCGGCCTCTTTTCCATCTATTCCCGTTTCTCGGCCGAGTCGATGGCGCCATTGCCGGTCTCCTCTTTCAATCAGGAGGAGGTCAGCACGCCACAGGCAACGACCTTTATTCGCCAGTGTGATGGTCGGCAGCATTGTTCCCAGATGACTTCCTGCGAGGAGGCAACCTGGTTTTTGCAACATTGCCCGAACACTAAAATGGACGGAGAGGGCGATGGCATCCCCTGCGAAAATCAGTGGTGTGGTCATTAAATGTCACTTATCAGATACATATGCTCATGATGTGCTCTTGTTATCCGGAACAGGGAAACTGGCCTGAAACCTTGCCGGATAGTGTTCGATGGTGAAATTTGGTCTCAGTTGGCTAAGTGGGAATGGGGTGCTTCACTCTATCTGCTGGCTTAATTGTTAATAGATGACGGTATGCCACTTTTGCCACAGGATGGCCATCATGGCGGATGATATACAGACACGGCAGAGTCACTTCGCCGAGCGAGCCCATCATCTGGCTGCGCTGCTGGATTCGCTGGAAGACCAGATATCGGTGATAGATCGGGATGGCGTGATCCATTACACCAATCTCGCCTGGGATCTGTTTGCCGAGCAAAACGGCATGCCCAGGGGATATAACTGGATTGGGGTCAATTACATGGGGGCTTGTGACGATGAATCCGAGCCCTCTGGATTGGCTGCCGTGGAGGGGATCCTCCGGGTTATCCGTCATCAGCAGGAGAAGTTCTATCTGGAATACCCCTGCCACAGCCCCGACACCCAGCGCTGGTTTATGATGCGAGTCGCGCCGGTACCTGGGCTTGATGCCGAGTATTTTTCCATCGCCCATATCAATATCACCGAGCGCAAGCTGCTGGAGCTGGAAGTTGCCAGCCTCTCCCAACATGATCCCCTGACCGGGCTGGCCAATCGGCGGCTGTTCAACAGCTTTTTGCATAACGAGTGGCGGCGCAGCATGCGTGAACATACTCCGCTCTCCCTCATCATGCTGGATCTGGATAACTTCAAGGCGTGCAATGACCATCTTGGTCATCAGATGGGGGATGGCTCCCTCCAGCTGGTGGGCCATCTTCTGCAATCCTTCTGCCAGCGTCCGGCGGATCTGCCCTGCCGTTTTGGTGGTGACGAGTTTGCCCTGATCCTCGGCAATACCGATCGAGATGCGGCCCAGCGGATTGGAGAGGAGATCCGTCAGGCCATCAACGATCTCGACATCGTGGTGGCAAATAATATTCAGCTTAGCGCCAGCATTGGCATTGCTACCTACACGGCAGAGCAACTGCTGGAGGGGGAAGGGGCGTTGCTGGCTGCGGCCGATGCGGCGCTTTATTGCGCCAAGGGGGCGGGTAAAAACCGTAGTCACTGCGCCAGTTGTTGAGCCGCATTGCCGCTTTTGTCCTGCATGCGCCTCCTTGATGGGGGCGCACTGTTTTTGGTTGGTCACGGTGTTAGCCACCAGCGAGCGTTGGTTTCAGCGCTCGGGCGTGGCTGACACCGGCAGGGGATGGCTGGCGATCACCTGGTTGACGAAGTGATCCCGGATGGGGTCGGCAAAGTCCGGATTCCATACCATGCTGACTTCCCACTCGGAGCTGGGACCAGAGAGAGGATAGAGGGTGACATCGGGTCCTGCGATAAAGCTGACGCTGCGCGGCAGGATGGCGTTGCCGATACCCGCCGCGACCAGCGCCACCAGCGTCTGGATATCCTCGGCCTCCTGGACCATGCCGGTCAGCCGATTGGCGCCGAGAAAACCGGCGATCTGCTGGCTGAGACCGGGGCAGCGGTGGCCCACCATCTGCAACAGGGGTTGACTGGTCAGTGCCTGCTGGACGTCGAACGCGGCTGGGTCTGGTTCGGTCATTCGTGTCGGCACCGCCAGCACCAGCCGGTCGATCAGCAGTCTGTGCTCCTGCAACTGCGGCGTCTGGGGTCTGCGCATAAAGCCCAGCTGCAACTGGCCGGAGAGCAGCTGCTCCTGCTGGATGGCTGAGGGCATATCCTGCAGATGGACCATCACGTCCGTGACCTGCTGTTTGAAGCGGGCCACCAGCGCAGGGGCCAGCGCGAAACTCGACAGGCCAAACCCAATCTTGAGCCGACCGGCCACGCCACTCGCCACTGCCAGCGCGTGACGTTCAAACTCCCTGCCGTGTTTGACCAGTGCGCTTGCCTGAGTGAGCAGCTGGGCGCCGAGCGCCGTCAGCTCGGCGCCGTGGCGGCCCCGCTTGAACAGGGTGCAGCCCAGCGTCTGCTCCAGCCCCTGGATCTGCTTGGTGAGGGCCGGCTGGGTGATAAAGAGGCGGCTGGCCGCTTCCCGGTAGTTGGCGGTGTCGGCCAGCGTCACAAACGCCTGCAGTTGCCTCAAGTCGAATTTCATTCCGATTGGTTATCCAAAGTGGCGATTTATTGATTATAAATTATCTAATCGCCTTGTTCTAATGGCTCGGCAAGGGGGGAATCGCCCTCCTCTGAACCGGAACAAGGAGCCATATCATGTCTACCCAACGCTATCTCTTTTTGATCAAGGGCACCCTGGTGCTGGCCCAGCCATTGGCGGCCCCGGAGACGGGGGAGCTGCTCGCCAGCCTGCTGCAACAGGGGTTTGTGGTCGGCCCCTTGCAAGTGTGGGCAGGCAGTACCGAGCAGGCACTCGCCTGTTATGAGCGTGCCGCCCAGCAGCAGGCCTTTGCCGATGCGCTCTCTGGCTCTCTGCCCGAGCTGGCCGGGGTGCCTGTATGAGTGCAGGCATGAACACGATCACCCTGTCGGTATCCGCCCTGCTGCTCGATATGGATGGCACCCTGGTCTGCTCGACCGGCGATGTGGAGAAGGTGTGGCGGCTCTGGTGTCAGCATCATCAGCTGGCCCCCGAGCCGGTGCTGGCGATGTGCCACGGCATGCGCTCACGAGAGGTGATCCGGGCGCTGGCCCCGCAACTGGATGTCGAGCGGGAGGCGGCGCGGCTTGACGAGCTGGAGATGCTGCATACCGGCGGCAACGCTATCGCTGGGGCTGGCGAGTTGCTGCACTGTTTGCCGCCACAGCATTGGGCCATCGTGACCTCCGCCAGTGAGCGGGTTGCCCGTCACCGCCTGCGTTGTGCCGGTTTGCCGCTGCCCAACCTGCTGGTGGGGGCTGAAGCTGTGATCAATGGCAAGCCCGCTCCCGAGCCCTATCTGCAGGGAGCCAAACGGCTTGGTGTCTCGCCCGATTGTTGTTTGGTGTTCGAGGATGCCCCGGCCGGTATCGAGAGTGCCCTGCGTGCCGGTTGCACTGTGGTGCAGGTAGGAGGCGATGCGCCGCTCAATCCGGCGGTGGTGGCGGTGATCCGCGACTGGCGCGAGGTGAAGGTGGAGTTGGGGGAAGACGACTCCCTGCTGGTGACACTGCCCGCCTGAGCGATGGAGATAATGGATTGTGGCTGCATATGCGCTATGAACCAGCGCCATCCGCACTCTATGTTGCAATAAAAACGCCCCCGAGATGCGGGGGCGTTTTGCTTTCTCAACGGTTATTTGAAAACGCGGAAACGGGTAGCGTCGTCGATAAAGGTTTTGTCACCGGCCGGTTGCTTGATGCTGCCAAAGGGCATCTGGGCACGCAGCAGCCAGCTGGCGGGCAGGTTCCACTCCTTGCGTACCGCCTCGTCGATCAGCGGGTTGTAGTGCTGCAGGGAGGCACCGACTTTCTCCTGCGCCAGCGTCGTCCAGACCGCAAACTGGGCGATGCCGGTGGCATGTTCCGACCAGATGGGGAAGTTGTCGGCATAGAGGGCAAATTTTTGCTGCAGATCCTTGATGACGTCGGTGTCTTCGAAGAACAGCACGGTACCGAAGCCTGCGCGGAAGCTGCCATCTACCTTGGCCTCACTCTGGGCGTAGGCCTCCGGCGGCACAATCTTTTTCAGCTCGGCTTTGACGATATCCCACAGCTTGTGGTGCTGGGCGCCAAACAGGATGACGGCACGGGAGCTCTGGGAGTTGAAGGAGGAGGGGCTGTGCCTGATGGCATCCTGGATCAGGGTCGTCAGCTGCTCCGGCGTGTGGGACACCTGGTCGCCCAGGGCATAGATGGTACGACGTGCTTTGATCTGTTCGATAAACGGACTGCTCATAACATCTCCTTGTTCTGCTTGGCGTTGCAGCCGGTGATGGACGGTTTGTCCAGCGCCTGCCGAATCAGGTATAGACTATAACACCCACGATGCAGAGCGGGGTTAACCCGGGGTAACTAGCGTTTTTCCTGTCAGTTGATATTCGTTTGCGAACCTTGACGTTTCGTTAGTGTTGGAAGTGTCATTTAAGGGGCGCGAAAGTGATATTAATCAATGATTCACTCTCCTTTCTCTCCCACAATCCCCGTATGTTTTCTTGGTTCGGATGTGATGTGAGCCGTTCGTATCTCAATAAACGCTACTATGTGCTGGTCCCCCTCTCTGCATTAATTGGTTTGATGATCCTGATAGTGACGATCATCATGGCTATTGCCAGCTATCTGAGGGATATCGACATGACGGTATCCGGTTTCGGCCACATGGCATCCTCCGTTGAAGCGTCCCTGATCCACGAGATGGTGAAGGTCAATGAGCGGCAACTGGCGGTGCTGGAGGCCTCGCTCGACAAGGAGAAGATCGCTCGCGGCGGGCTGGCCGACTCCCCCATCTGGGCCATTGCGCACAAGATCAAACCAGGCAACCACTACATCTACTTTTACAACCTGAACGCGGATCGTATCGACAGCTACCCGGACTGGCTACCGCCCCCCGGTTATCAGGCGGCGCTGCGACCCTGGTATCAGGTGACCACCATGCCGGGCGACGAGCTCGTCTGGTTTGGCCCCTACCCTGAATACAATACCAATGAATTGATACTCAGCCTGATCAAACGGGTGCGGGACGATCAGGGGCAACTGCTGGGGCTGCTGATGGTCGACATGTCGTTCGACTCGCTGCAGCAGGCGCTACAGCGGACGGTTGGCGGCAATCAGGCCGCACTCTATCTTACCTTGCGCGACAGCGGCCAGCTGGTGGTGGGCAGCAATATGGATCTGCTGGCAGATCACCCTATCGAGCAGCATCAGGGCCAGCAGTGGCTTGGTCTGGATGTGTTGTGTCATGGCACTTTCCTGAAGCGCGAGCTGGCGGATATTGGCTGGGATCTCAATATCTATCTGCCGCCCGTGCTGTTTCGCAACAGCCTCTATGAGGCGCTGCAGATGGTGGTTTTGCCATTGATCTCCCTGTTTGCCATCTGGTGTTGCACGCTGAGTCTGCTGGTGCGGATCTTCCGCCAGGAGCAGGCGCTGGTGTCGGGTTCACTGACCGGTATCGTGCGCAATCTGGAGAGTTCTCCCCCCATCACCAAGGCCAATACCTGGTTTGTGCGACGCAGCCTGAACGAGATCGATCAGGTCAGGGCCAGCTTCCTCAAGGGGCAGGATGCGCTGTTGCGGGACCCTCTGACCGGTATCATGAACCGGCGAGCCTTCGAGCAGCACAAGAGCGCGCTGGAGCTGAGGGGGGAGCGCTTCTGGCTGCTGCTGTTTGATATTGATCACTTCAAAGGACTCAATGACAGTCGGGGTCATGCCTTCGGCGATCAGGTGCTGTGTCGGGTGGCCAACTGTCTTGCTGATGTGCTGGGGGTGAGCAGGGTTTACCGGATTGGTGGCGATGAGTTTGCCTCTCTGCTGCAACAGCCACAGGATGAGCTGGCGGAGAAGCTCAATTGTCTGCTTGACGTGGTGCGACATCAACAGTGGCGTGAGCACAAGGGACAGGTCACCTTGAGTATCGGCGGCGCCTGTCATTCACCCGTTGCCGACCCCATCTTCGAGCGTGCTGATGCAGCCCTTTATCGTAGCAAGGAGGCTGGCCGGGACTGCTGGCATCTGGCGGATGAGGCTGCTGACTGACAGCTCTTGTCCCAGCGCGGCGGGTCTGTGCCGGGACACGACAACCAGATTGTGGGTCACCCTGCCGTAATAGTTTGGCTTTTTGGTGATTTTAATCTTTAAATTCAATTGCTTGATTTTACTCTTCCATTTTTGGCAGTAGCCGTGCGGCCATTGACTGTCGCATCCCTCATTTCTGCTGGCTGGCGAACCTCGTGGCGCTTTGTATAGTGCCGCTGAATATTAATCAGGTTTGACAGGAGTACCCATGGAGATGAATTCGCGTGCTCTTCGCGTACTGGCACTGCTGGGCGCCTTGCTGGCTGGCAGCACGACCGTGCACGCCTCCGAGACCCTCAATACCATTTTGGGTGGCGGCGCAGGTGGTGTGGCGGGCACCATGATCGGCAAGGAGCTGGGGGGAGATACCGGTGCGCTGGTAGGTGCGGCCATTGGCGGCGCAGCCGGTGGTGCGGCGACGGCCAACAAGGGCAACAAGAATGAAGCGGCCCTTGGCGGCGCGGTGGGGGCGCTGGGCGGTGCCGCCATCGGCAAGAGTGTCGGTGGTGATACCGGTCAGCTGATCGGCGCCGGGGTCGGCGGGGCGAGCGGTTCGGCCATCGGTGCCAAGACCGGCGATGGCCACAAGAGCCAGGATCGCTATTACGATGATGACGACGATCATCACCATCACAAGCACCACAAGAAGTACAAAAAGCATAAGAAGCACAGATGGCATGACGACGATTGATGCGTGTGCAGTGAGTGCGGAAGATGCAAAACGGGGCCTGTTGGTCCCGTTTTGCATTGTGTGGTGATTCGATCGTGCAGTCACACCAGCCGGTGCTGACGGCGACCGGCGGCAAAGGCGTTGATGTTGTCGATCAGCTGATCGGCGAGACGCTGCATCGACTCCTCGCTGGCCCAGGCCACATGGGGGGTCAGAATGAAGTGGGGGTATTGCAGCGCTTTCATCAAGGGGTGGTCGGGGGGCGGGGGTTCGACGCTCGCCACATCGAAACCGGCACCGCCGAGGCGGCCATTGGCCAGCGCTTGCAGCAGCGCCTCCTCATCCACCAGCCCACCGCGGCCGACGTTGATCAGCAGGGCGCCCGGTTTCATCAGATCCAGCTCCCGCTCGCCAATCAGGTTGCGGGTGTAGGGGGTGAGCGGGCAGTGCAGGCTGATCACATCCGAGCTCTGCAGCAGTTCGTCGAGGGGCAAGCGATCCTCGTCGTGGCTGGCGCCGACCTGGCTCTGGGCGTAGCGCACTGTCATCCCCATCCCCTTGGCTCGCTCGCCGAGCGCCTGTCCCAGAGTTCCCTTACCGATGATGCCAAGCTGCTTGCCGTGCAGATCCATGATGTTGTGGTCGAAGAAGCAGAACTGGCCGCTCTGTTGCCAGCGCCCCTCCAGCAGCGACTGGCGCCAGCAGAAGAGGTTGCGCGACAGTGCCAGCATCAGCGCCATGGCGTGCTCCGGCACCGAGGGGCCCGAATAGTTGCGGATATTGCACACCCCGACGTTGGCGGCGTGGCACGCCTCCAGATCCACGTTGTCGCTGCCGGTGGCGGCCAGGGCGATGAGTTTGAGCTCCGGTAGCTGGGCCAGCTCGGCGGCGCCGATCCGTACTTTGTTGATGATGGCAATACTGGCATCTTTCAGCCGCTCGACTACCTGTTCCGGGGCCGTGCTGGGATAACTCTGCCAGTGGTGGGGGAAGTCGGGATGACGCAGGGTGATGCCCGCATCCAGGGTATCGCTGTCGAGAAATACGATTTGCTGCATGGTCCTTCCTGCCATTTTTCCGGTGTCGAGGGATCATGATGCCAAACAGGATACAGTCATTGCCAGCTCGCCGCTGTGTCATGGCTGGGCTTTATCCGGCAGATGTGAGCTTGCGCGCTTTATTGCGCCACGCTAGCGGCCGGTTTAGAGCCAGCCCAGATGGTTGAGCCAGCCCTGAATGCGGGTGGGGGTCTCCTCCAGCTCCATCAGGGCGTAGGGGCGATAGTTGAGCTTGTTGCTGCGCCGGCTCTCGCTTTTGCGGGCCTCGGCGGCCAGCAGGGGCCAGCGACCGCCATCCTCCTGATAGAGGTCCAGGGTGGGGATGGCCGCCTGAGCCACCTGTTTGGCCAGGGTCTGGTTGCTCTGCTGATTGGGGAAGAAGCCATCGAGCAGCACCAGTGCATCGGGGGCAGGCAACTGTTCGCTGGCGATGAGGTTGGTGGTCCAGGCGGCGCCGGTACCTTGCGCCAGGATCAGCTTGAAGCCCCCCTCCTGTAGCTTGGCATCCGCCAGCTTGCTGATCCGCTCGGCAAACTGCTTGCGAAACTCATCGCTGTTTTTCGCTTTTTTCTCGGCGGCTGGGTCCAGTTCGGTCTGTTGGGGGGAGGGCAGCAGCAGCAGGGTATCAAAGCCCAGTCGGCCGAGGGCGCGAGTCAGTTGCCAGAGCTGGCCGCTGCGCTGCCAGTCGGGCAGTAAAATGGCGAGCCCCAGATAGTTTTCACTGTCGTGTTTGGCGAACAGCACCGTCTGCTTGTCGATTTGGGTGGCATCGGGTAGCCCTTTCCAGTCGCTCGCTTGCCAATGGTCGAGGGGCATTGGCTCGGCAACGGGGGGCGCGACCTCGCTCGCCTCTGCCCCATGGCCAGCCAGCAAGGTCAATAACAGCAGTGATAAGGATAATCTGGCCATAGTGTGCTCCCCCGGTTATCTGGGTTAGCGGCGGCGGCGGAATTTTCTGAAGGCGGGCGGTGTGATGGCAACTCGGAGGCAATAAAAAAGCGAGCCGGTGGCTCGCTTTTTTGCAATCAATTCAAAGCGGTCAATTAGTTTACGCGACGCTTGAATTCGCCGGTGCGGGTATCGATTTCGATCTTGTCACCGATCTCTACGAAAGCGGCAACAGCCAGCTCGTAGGTAGTGCCTTTCAGACGGGCAGGCTTGGTCACTTTACCGGAGGTGTCGCCACGGGCAGCCGGCTCGGTGTACTCAACTTCGCGCACGATGGTGGTCGGCAGTTCTACGGAGATGGCTTTCTCGTTGTAGAAAGTCACTTCGCAGATGTCTTCCATGCCGTCTACCAGGTAGTTCAGCACGTCACCCAGGTTGTCTTTCTCTACGTCGTACTGGTTGTACTCGGTGTCCATAAAGACATACAGGGGATCGGAGAAGTAGGAGTAGGTGCACTCTTTACGTTCCAGCTGAACAACGTCCAGCTTGTCGTCGGCCTTGAAGACGGTCTCGGTAGCGCTGCCGTTCAGCAGGCCCTTCAGCTTCATTTTGACCACGGCGGAGTTACGGCCGGATTTGTTGAATTCAGCCTTCTGAACCACCATCGGCTCGGTGCCGATCATGACTACGTTACCAGCGCGGATTTCCTGTGCGGTTTTCATGTAAAAAATTCCTGTTCGTGAAACGGACGGATAAAAACTGCCAGATTATATACGGCTTTCTAAAAATTTCACCAACCGTGTGACGAGATCCCCATCCCGGAGCAACTTCTGTGACCAGCTTCGCCCATATTGCTGCCAAATGGCGCTATATCGGGGCCATTGGCCCCAAAGTTCGCGGCAATCTTCACCACGGTTGAGAGCCAGATTGAACCGGCGCAGCCATTGGCCGCACTCGGCGGGTAGATCGGATAAGTAGTGGTCAAGGAACTGCTCCAGCTTGACCAGATGGGCTTCCTCCTCCTGCTGGTAGATGTGCCAGAGGAAAGGACGGGCGGCCCACTGGGCCCGCACGAAGGAATCCTCCCCACGCACCAGATTGAGATCGCAGCTCCAGAGCAGTCGATCGTAACCGGCCTGATCGGTCATCGGCAGCAGCTTGATGGTGAGGTTGCCCGAGTTGAGCTGCTCCCCCGCGTTGGCCGTAGGGATGGCATCAGTCAGACCGGCACCGGTGAGCACATCGTTGAGAGAGCGCCCCAGCGGCAGCAGCAGGGTGACGGGCGTGGCGCTCTGGCACCAGCTCTCGACCAGACTCTTCAGCGCATTGCTCTCGTAGGTAAAGAGGCTGACCCGCAGCTCGTGCTCTTGTCTGGGCGGCAAACCGAGGCTGGCCCAGTAGGCGGTAAGTCCCGCATCATCTTGCTGCCACTGCTCCCGTTTGGCGATGAGGTCGTGCTCGCACAAAAGGCCGCCGGTTTTAGCGGTAAAGCCCGGGAAGAAGAAGTATTTGTTGAGGCTCTGGTTGCCAACTCGCTGGGGCGAGGCGAGGCCGTGGCAATCCTCGACCCAGCTCTCCGCCGAGAGGTACTCCAGATTGATCCAGCAGGGGGGCTTGGGTTGGCTCGCCATCAGTTCTATGAAGGGGGTGGGCAGCTCGCAGGCAAAGGCCTCGATCACCACCCTGGCCGGTGCCATGTCGCTCGGCAGGGTCTCATGCCAGTGCTGGATATAGATCCCATCGACCCACTGGCCATCCTGTGCCGGGTCGAGCCCCGGACAGATGTGGGCAAAGCTTGTCAGATCGTCCACCCAGAGCCGCACCTGAACCTCATTGCTAGGTGCCGCAATATTCCCCTCCCGTTTTAGCTGGCGGGCGAGTCGCCAGGTGACGCCGATGTCACCGAAGTTGTCGACGACGCAGCAGAAGATGTCCCAGTCAAACGGGGGCAGGGGAGTTGTCATTGCTCGGGGTTCCAGATGCAAAAAAACCGGTGCGCAGGGTAGCACACCGGTTGACTGGCTTCTAACCGTCAGCGTGTGACGGCGGTCTGTGGCAGGTTACTCCTTGCCGTAGACGTTGTTCTCTTGCTCACGCACCCGGATGAAGGTCGTGCGTTTGGTCAGCTCTTTCAGCTGGCTGGCACCCACGTAGGTACAGGTGGAGCGCACGCCGCCCAGAATGTCGCGCACGGCGTTCTCGACCGGGCCGCGGTAGGGCAGCAGCACGGTTTTACCCTCGGAGGCACGGTATTCGGCGACGCCGCCAGCGTGCTTGTCCATGGCGCTGGAGGAGCTCATGCCGTAGAACTTCATGAAGGGCTCACCGTCTACATCGACGATCTCGCCACCGCACTCCTCGTGGGCTGCCAGCATGCCGCCCAGCATGACGAAGTCGGCGCCGCCGCCGAATGCTTTGGCGACGTCGCCCGGGCAGGTGCAACCGCCGTCACCGACGATCTGGCCGCCGAGGCCGTGGGCCGCATCGGCACACTCGATGATGGCGGAGAGCTGCGGATAACCGACACCGGTCTTGACGCGAGTGGTGCAGACGGAGCCCGGGCCGATGCCGACCTTGACGATGTCGGCGCCGGAGAGGATCAGCTCTTCGACCATCTCGCCGGTCACCACGTTGCCCGCCAGAATGACGTGGTTGGGGCAGGCTTCACGAATCTTGCGCACGAACTCAACGAAGTGTTCGGAGTAGCCGTTGGCCACATCGACACAGATGAAGCGCAGCGCTTCGGACATGGCGAGGATTTGGCGGGTCTTGGCGAAATCTTCAGCCGAGGTGCCGGTGGAGACCATCACATGGCCCAGCAGCGCCGGGTCAGTTTCTTTGACGAAAGCTTGCCACTGCTCAAGGCTGTAGTGCTTGTGTACCGCGGTCATCATCTCGAAACCGGCCAGCGTGCGCGCCATGGCGAAGCTGCCGACGGTATCCATGTTGGCGGCGATAACGGGTACGCCTTGCCATTGGGTCTGAGTATGTTTGAAGGTGAACTGACGGGTCAGGCTTACTTGGGAACGGCTCTTGAGAGTAGAGCGCTTGGGGCGGAACAGGACATCCTTGAAACCGAGCTTCAAGTCTTCTTCGATACGCATTACAAATTCCTTATTGAGCCTTGTTGAAAGTCACTTTTGCAGTGGCAAATTTTCGGCAGGCGCAAAAAAACCGGTGGTTTTCAGGCCCTCCGGTTTACAACAGTGTAGGCAAAAATCCCTTCAGAACAAGACTGATAATTTGTAAATCCTTGTGGTAGCCTTTGGCGTCACAACCTGAGGTTAACCACCAGTTTCATCCAGCACCGTTCGGTGCCTTGCTCTCCTACGATATTCCCGCCCGCTTGGGCCGCCGTTCGGCCACTATTTGTCGTCTCTCTCCTGACCCGCCAGATATTATCCAAGTAGCTGAAATAAATCGGATTGACCCACAATGGGACTGTGATAGATCTGGGCGCAGGATTGACAAGGCAGGGCAGTAAAATGGGCAAGATGATGGTGGGGATCACCCTGATGCTGGCACTGTGTGGCAGTGCGCTGGCAGAGACCCCGACCAGCTATGGCTGGATCGAGAAGGGACTTATTTTGCCCACCGGCGTGGCGGTGAAGATGAAACTCGACACTGGGGCGCTCACCTCTTCCCTCGATGCACGCTCCATCACCAGATTCAAACGGGATGGCAAGCCCTGGGTGCGCTTCATGCTGGTGGTGACCGATGCCGACAGCGGCAAGCTGGTCAAACAGAAGTTCGAGAGGCGGGTCGAACGCAGCGTGACGGTGCGCGGGGCGGGCGGCATGGAGCAGCGGCCAACGGTGACCATGTCCATCTGTCTGGGGGACAAGGTGTATGAGGAGTGGTTCACCCTGCGGGATCGCAGCAAGATGATCTATCCGGTGCTGCTGGGCCGCCGCCTGCTGGCGGCGCTGGGCCCGGTGGACTCCAGTCGAACCTTTACCGTGCAGCCAGATTGTCATTGAAAGTAAAGAGCCCGCATCGCGGGCTCTTTACTTATCGCTTATATTGCCGGCGGGAGCGGGAGTAACACGCTCACCTCCAGTCCCCCTTCCGGTCGGTTGTGGACATCGAGGTCGGCGCCGTGCAGCTGGGCGATGCGCGAGACGATGGCCATGCCGAGACCCACGCCATCCCCCTGCTGGGGATTGACCCGGAAGAAGCGTTCATACAGCCGGGGCAAGGCACTGGCGGGAATGCCAGGGCCGTCGTCACTCACATCCACCCTCACCCGGTTGCCCTCTCGCTGAACCCGCACCCTGATCTCGCCCTCCGGCTGGGTGTAGCGCAGCGCATTGTCGATGAGATTACTGAACAGCAGTTCGAGCAGGGTGGCCTGCCCCATCACCAGCTGCGGCAATTCACACTCCAGCGACAGTTGCTGCTCCTTCTTGAGCGCGATGGGAGCAAGCGTCGCGAGGGTGCCTTGCAGCAGGTGGCCCACTTCCAGTTCGGTCAGTACCAGCCCCTGCTGGTTGTCGATGCGGGCCTGGGTCAGCAGTTGGCGGATCAGCCGATCGCTGCGGTCTAGGGCCTGCAGCATCTTGTGCAGGGATTGCTGGCGGCTCACTTCATCTTCGGCCGCAAGGGCATTTTCACTGTGGATCCGCAGTACCGCCAGCGGGGTGCGCAGCTCGTGGGCCGCCTCGTTGGTGAACTGCTTCTCCCGCTCTATGGTCTCCGCCAGCGCCTGCATCAGCCGGTTGATCTCGTTGGTGAGGGGCGTCAGCTCCTGCGCGCTTATCTTGAGGCTGAGCGGGCTCAGGTTGGCGGGATGACGTTCGCTGATGGCCTGGGCCAGCTGACGCAGGGGGGCCAGCCCGCGGGTGATGAGCCACCAGAGTAGGGCCAGCAGGAACGGCAGGGTGATCAGCAGCGGCAGCATGGTGAGGGTGGCCATCTTGCTGGCCAGTTCGCTGCGCTCGTCGTCCCGCTCGGCCACCACCAGCCAGGTCTGCTCTTGCTGGTTGTAGAGAGTGAAGGTGCGCCACTGGTGGTTATCTTTTTCGACCGTGTCAAAGCCGATGGCCAGGGTGACCAGCGGCTGCTCCGGGGCGCTGGGGGCGCGCAGCAGCAGGCCGCCCTTTTCATCGAGCAGCTGGAAGTAGAGATTGCGTTCGAACTCGTGGCCATAGGGGGTGATCTCCCGATCCTCACCGGTCAGGTTGAGGCTGGGATCTTTTTGCCACTCATCGGGGTTCTGCGCCTCCCACTCCTGATAGACGGTGCCGTTGGCGGGCAGTTGCCCCTGCTGGGCCATGTAGCGAGCCAGCAGCTGATTGGTGATGCGGGCCGACTGGGCGAGGCGGGCATCAAACAGCTCCTCCATTTCGTGGCTCGCCTCCATGTAGCCGATAAAGGCGCTGATGGTGAGACTCAGGCTCACCAGCGTCAGGATACCGGTGAGCAGAAAGCGGCGAATGGAGCGCGGACGTTTCATCGTGCGGGTGTCCGGTTTGGCTGTTCGAGCTGCGGAATGATGTAGCCGACCCCGCGAATATTGCGGATGAGGTCGCCGTAGAACTTCTTGCGCAGATGGTGGATATGCACCTCTACCGCGTTGCTCTCGGCGCCTTCATCCCAGCCGTAGAGGCTCTGTTGCAGCTGATCCTTGCTCAGCACCCGGCCGCTCTGGCTGATCAGCTCCTGCAGCAACTTGTATTCGTGGGGGGTGAGTTTGACCGCTTCCCCCTGATAGGTGACCTGCTGGGATTCGGGATAGATAAGAATATCGCCATACTCCAGTACAGCCTGAGCCTGCCCCTTGCTGCGACGAACCAGGGCGCGCAGGCGGGCGTTGAGCTCCTGCAGGGCGAAGGGCTTGACCATGTAGTCGTCGGAGCCGGCATCGAGGCCGACTACCCGATCGTCCAGCGCATCGCGGGCGGTGAGGATCAGCACCGGCAGCTGGTGTCCTTCACGCCGCAACTTGCGCAGCAGGCTGAGGCCATCGATGTCGGGCAGGTTGAGATCGAGGATCAGGGCCGCGAACTCGTCGCTCTTGAGGGCTGCCAGAGCGGGCAACCCCTGTTGCAGCCAGTCCACCGTGTAGCCGCTATGGCGCAGTGCATCCTGCATACCATCCCCCAGCATCACATCATCTTCCACCAGCAGGATCCGCATTCTTTTCTCCCTGTTTGTTGGGGGTCGCGATCTGGCTTAGCGCCAGGGCGTGCCGTGGCATAAACAACCCTGCCCACCAGTATGCAAGCTGGTGGGCAGAGTTTAAATAGTTCTTTGATCCATCAGGGTTTTATAGCTTGGCCAGCCGATCGCGGATCTCCATTCTGCGCCCTTCATCGGCCATTTCGCGACCCGGGCGGGCCGGGGCGGCCAGCGCCTTGTCGAGGTAGGTTTTGGCCTCGGCCTTGCGACCCTGATCCAGCAGGAAGTCGCCATAGAAGAAGTTGGGGTCTATGCCATCCGGATTGATGGCCAGCGCCTGCTTGAGCAGCTGCTCTGCCTTTTCGTCATCGCCAAAGCCGACCGGCCAGCCGGGCACCTGATAGTAGAGGGAGCCCAGGCTGGTGTAGGCAGAGCCATCCAGCGCCTTGGGATCCTGTTTTAGCGCAAGCTCCAGCTTGGCTTTGGCCTCTTTCACCAGACCCAGTGCCCCCAGCCCCCCTTTGGCCCCCGCCCAGGTGCTCTTGACGATGGCAGACCAGATCAGCAGATCGGCGCGAAAAGGCTCCTTGGCGCTGGCCGCTTCGGCCTGGGTGCTCAAGGTTTCGAGGCAGCTCTCTTTCGCCTTGCCGGTCTGTTGATACTGGCAGGCGGCCCACTGTTGCTGGATGGGGACGAGGGCATCACCCGCGGCCATGACCGAGGAGGACCCCAGCAGGATGGCGATAGCACAAGAGGTCACTGATTGACGGAAAAAGTTCATATTAATGCTCCTTCTTGGTCGGGATCGGGCGGGACAAGTCTGGTTGTGGCGCACTGTTGGCGCCGGCATCAGCCGTCCCTGGCTGAAGATGACGGGCATAACGTTTGATGATCGGTAGCTGTCTGGACAGCGCCTTGTCGACGATGCCGGGCAGCAGGGCATTGAGCCGCACGAACAGTTTTTCCGGCCAGCCGAGCCAGCTGCGGCGGGTTTCGTTGCACAGGGCGATGACCGCCTCTTCGGCCACCTCCTGCGGGCTGTCGGTCTGGGTGCCGAGCGCCGCATTCATCTCGTAGGCAGCCTCGGAATTGAGTTTGGTGCGGGTGGCGCGGGGGGCAAAATGCAGCACCTTGATGCCACTCCCCTCCAGCTCCCGTCCCAGCGCTTCGCTAAAGCCGCGCAGGGCAAATTTGCTGGCGCAGTAGACGCTGTAACCGGGGTAGCCGATGCTGCCCAGGCTCGAGCCCATGTTCATGATGATCCCCGGCTTGCGCATGGTTGGCAGCAGGGCACGGGTGAGCTGGATGGGCGCCTCGATATTGAGCAGCAGTTGGCGCTCCACCTGCTCAAAGCTCTGATCTTCCAGCCAGGCAAACTGGTTGCAGCCAGCGTTGTTGATCAGGATGTCGATCCCGTCCTCCAGCGCAGGGTGTTGCAACAGCTTGGCCCGCTCCTGCGCAGAGCCGAGGTCGGCGAGCACCACCTGATGGCGCTCGGGATGAGGCAGTGACTTGCACAGCCGCTCCAGTGCCGGACCGCGACGACCGTGCAGCAGCAGGTGTGCCCCCTGGGCCGCCAGTTCCTGCGCCAGCTCTTCACCTATGCCACCGCTGGCGCCGGTGAGCAGCACGAGTTTCCCTTCAAGGTTCATGGTATGGATTCCCTTTTTGCTGTCTGCTGATCCGCTGCCAACTTACGGTGTGGCGGTGAGGTTGTAGAGCATCTCGCCATAGAGGCGGTAGACCACCTTGGCCCCGTGGATGATGGCGGCCTGATCCGCCGGACTCTCGACCCGATCCATCAGGGATTCAAAGAACTTGAGGTGCTCCTGATCCAGGGCGCCATGGGAGCTCAGGTAGCTCATCGCCTGGGGTGGCAGGCCGAGACCCTTTTTCAGCTGGTCGGCGACGGTGAGGGCGATGGCGACGCTGGTGCCTTCCAGTACCTGCACCATGCCGAAGAAGCCCATGGGGTTGCCGCGCTGGATCTGGTCGTAGAGGAAGGCCACCATCAGCTCGATGGGCAGCCCGGGCTGGCCGTGGCGCACCGCCTCGGCATCACCGCCACAGGCGCGGATATCATTGAGGATCCACTCCTGATGGCCATACTCCTCGTCGATGTACTCGGCAATGGCGCCGCGCACCCACTCGTACTCCTGACCCAGCTTGCCGCCGGTTGCCATCAGCAGCGGAACTGTGTGGCGTACGTGGTAGTAAGCCTGAGCCAGAAAGGCGAGATAGGTGTCACGGCTGATATCGCCACGGCGGCAGGCTTCGATGATGGGGGCGTTGAACAGATGCTCACGCTCCTGGGCTGTGGCTTGTTGCAGAGTCTGGTAGAAGCTCATGACGATTCTCCTGTAAGGCATTGGCTGATTTGCCGGGAAAAGTGTTGGTAAATCTCGTTGCGACGGGGGCGCCCGTTGGCGGTCAGCAGGCCGGGATGCTGGTCGAGTGCCACCGGCAACCAGTAGTGCAGCCGGGCATAATCGGGCAGCCGCTGGTTCAGACCGGCGATCTGGCGGGGCAGATCCGCCTCTTTGCCCGGCAGGGGCTGGATCAGCGCCACGTTGGCGGGTTGACCATCGCCAAACACCACGATGCGAGCGATGGCGGGGCAGAGCTGGGCCTCGGCTTCCACCCACTCCGGTGAGAAGTTGCGGCCAAAAGCAGTGATCTGGACATTCTTCTTGCGCCCGGTGATATGGAGGTAGCCTTCTTCATCCAGATGACCCAGATCGCCTGTGGCGATCTGCATGGCAGAAGGTTCGCCGGTGGCGATCTGTTCGGGAGTCGGTTCGTTGCTGCCGAGATAGCCCAGCATGGCACTGCCGCTCACCATAATTTCGCCGTCGCTGGCGATGGTGACCTGACAGTGGGGCAGGGGGCGGCCTACGCTGCCGGGCTTGTCAGCATCCGGGCTGTTGAGCGCCACCACGGAGCCGCACTCCGAGAGACCATACCCTTCGTATACCGGCAGGCCGAGCTGGCGGGCATGTTTGATCAGGTCGGGTGCTACCTTGCCGCCACCGACGGCAATAAAGCGCAGGCTCTTGAGCTGCTGGGCCAGCGTCGGTGTGCTGGTGCAGAGCGCCAGCAGCAGGCGCAGCAGTTCGGGCACCAGCACCAGGCTGTGGGTCGGCCAGCGTAGCAGGGCTTCCCCCAGCATGGCTGGATTGAGCGAACTGGATCCGGTGAAACCGAGCTCCCCGAGGGACGGAATGCGGCTGCAGGCGCCGGTCAGTAGCGGTACATAGAGGCCGGTGATGTTCTCAAGCAGGGTGGCCAGCGGCAGCAGGGTCAGGTGTTTTTCCACCTTGGCTGGCGCGACTCGCTCGGCCAGCGCATGGCTTACCGCCATCATCTGGGTCAGTGACAGGCAGACGCCCTTGGGCTGACCCGTGGTGCCGGAGGTGTAGGTGATCTTGGCTGTGCCCTTGGACAGCGCCGGTCGATTAGCCGGTGTGTGGCGCCAGAGTGGCAGCTCGCCGGTGATCAGCGAGAGCGGCTCGGCGGCATGCCACCCCTGATGATATGGGCCCACCAGCGCATCGGCGCCGCTGCTCTCCAGCAACCAGGCCTGCTGGGCCTGACTGAAGAAGTGGGGCACCGGAATGACCACGATACCGGCGCGGGTGCAGGCGAGATCCAGCAGCGCCCAGGGCAGGCCGTTGTCCAGTTGCAGCGCCAGACGGCTGATGTCGAGCTGTTGCAGCTGGCTGGCCAGACGCTGGATCTGTTGCCACAGGGTCTGGTAATCGAGGCGCTGCTGGCTGCTCAGCAGCGCAGGGGATTGCGGATCCTCGTGGGCATGTTTGGCGATGGCGTCGAACAGGCTCATTGGGCGCACCTTTTTTGATGGGGCTGGTTATTACTGCTCTCGCAGGTCTCGTCAAACAGGGTCGGCATGGGGGCCAGCAGATTGAGCAGCAGGCTGCGCTGGGCCAGCACCTCGCGCCCCTGATTGATGTCGCCCACCATCACCTTGGGTTGGCAACGGTAGTACTCACCCCAGGCATCGGCGTCGGCTCCCACCTGATGGGCCTGTGCGGGGGCCAGCTCCACCGGGTTGAGTTGCAGCCGGGCAAAGCTGTTGCGCAGCTTGGCGGTGCCGGTAAAGACCACGTAGTCGAGGGCGTTTTCACACAGCAGGCGACACAGGGCCGCGAACATCAGGCGGGCATTGCCCGGTTCGCTGCAGGCCAGATTGCCCACTTCGATAATGCGATTGCGTACCGGATAGACCCCGAGGCGGGTGTTGATGGCGGCCTCGATGGGTTGCTCCAGATACTGTTCCAGATAGAGAGGTCCCTCACTGGCATGATTGAGACCACAGGCGCCGACCAGCGTCCCGTCCGCCCGATAGAGCCCCAGCAGACAGGGGAGAAAATGGGGGATGCGGGCGTTGAACTCGAGGGTGTAGGCGGCCTGGATATAGGTTTGCAGCGCCATGACCTGCTGCGGGGACTTGGCTAGCAGCAATCGGTAGGGGGCCTGGATCTCGATGGTCATGGGTGACTCCTTCTCTTGCGATGGTTTGAGAGTAAAAGGGCAAACTTAAGAAACCCTTAAGGAGCAAAAAAAGTTGTCAGCGAGGCAGCGGGCAGGCAATCTGCGCCGCTGTTATCCAACAGGAAGCCCCCAAGAGGAACCGCCATGTCATCCACCGTCAGCTGCCCCCTGTGTGCCAGCCATCGCAGTTATCCCCTGCCGGTGGCGGGCAAACGCTATCATCGCTGCCTCGCGTGCGAGCTGGTCTGGCTGGATGAGGCGGATCATCTGGATGAGGCGGCGGAGAAGGCGGTCTATGACGGTCACGACAACCGGGTGGATGATCCCCGCTATCGCACTTTTTTGATGCGGGCATTTGGCGAGGTACTGAGTCGGGTGCCAACTCCTGCCTGCGGCCTCGATTTTGGCTGCGGTCCCGGCCCTGCGCTGGTGGCGATGGGGCATGAGGCAGGTTACCAGATGGCGGGGTATGACAAGTTCTACGCCGATTTTCCCGAGTTGCTGACGCGTCAGTATGACTTCATCACCAGTACCGAGGTGATAGAGCATATCGCCGAGCCGCGCACGGTGCTGGCGCAGTTGTGGGATTGCCTCAAGCCCGGCGGCCTGCTGGTGCTGCAGACCCAGCGGGTGCTCGGTGACGAGCGGTTTAAAAACTGGCGCTATCGCCACGACCCGACCCACATTGTCTTCTTTGCCGAGGCATCGTTTCAGGTGCTGGCCGCCAGCTGGCAGGCCGAACTCAGCTTCCCCCACGCCGATGTGGCGGTATTGCAGAAAGGCACGCCCTGAGGCGTGCCTTCATCTGTTACTCGTCGGGTTCTTGCCAGGCGCTACTCCTTGTAGCCCTTGTCCTGCCACTGGTAGTACATCAGGGCAGATTTGACGCCGATTGACTTGAACGGCTCTGGCGGCAGCCACATCGGCAGACTCTGCTCGGCGTGGTTGAACCAGGGGTGCTCCTTGCCCTGATAGAGGCTGGCTACGATGTCGCCAAACAGGAAGGAGAGGTTGATGCCGTGGCCGTTGTAGCCGAGGGCGTAGTAGATGTTGTTGTGATCCCCCATTACCCCCACCGCTTCGGTGCTGTCGCCGGTCATGCCGAGTACCCCGTCCCACACCTGCTCAAATTTGATCCCCTTGAGGGCCGGATAGAGGGTCACCAGCTCGGTCATCATCATTTCGCTGACCCGGTTGAGATCGCCCTTGTAGTTGAGGCCGTCGTTGAAGACGTACTCGGCATTGCCGCCGCCGATGACGATGCGGTTATCCGGGGTCAATACCAGATGAAACAGGATGTTGCGGGTGTCGTAGTAGGGCACCCTGCTCTGCCACTGGATGGCGGCCAGCTGCTTTTTGCTGAGCGGCTCGGTGACGGCGCTCTGGGCGTGCACCGGAAAGACCCGTCCGCTGAAGTAGCCAAGTTTTGAGGTATAGCCGTTGGTCGCCAGCACTATGCTGTCGGCGGTCACCTTGTACTTGTCGGCTACATTGAGCTCGATCTGCTTGCCCTCCTTGATCCCCATTACCGGGCTCTGCTCGTAGATGGCGACGCCCGCCTGCTCCACCGCCTTGCGCAGGGCATTGACCAGTTTCATGGCGTGTACCTGACCGCCATTGGGATCGTAGACCGCCCCCACGTAGCGGTCGGTGCCCAGTTTCTCTTCGGTGGTATCGGCGTTCCAGTACTGGAGCGGGATGCCGAGGCGATTGGCGGTTTTCACATAGTCGCGGTACTCGGCGATATCCTCCTCATCGAGGATCGCCTCCACATAGCCATCGAGCTTGAGGTCGGCCTCGACGCCGGTTGAGGCGACCAACGCCTGCAGCTTGCGCATGCTGGCGACGGTGAGATCGTAGTGGCGCTTGCTCGCTTCCCCCTCTTCGTAGAGGTCCATCACCTCGGAGCCCGGCAACACCATGCCGCCATTGCGCCCCGAGGCGCCGCTGCCCACCTGCTTGGCTTCGAAGATGGCGATCTTGAGCGACGGGTTGGCCTTGGCCAGATGCCAGGCGCTGGAGAGGCCGCTGTAGCCGCCGCCTATGATGGCGATATCCACCTTCATGTCTTGTGCCAGCGGGGCGCTCTCCTCTGCCGGTTGCTCCTTGAACCAGTAGCTGGTGTTGGGCTCAAAGTCGCTCATCTTGGGGCCGCAGGCGGCGAGGAAAAAACAGCTGATGCACATGGTCAACGCTCGTTGGCAAAGGGTGGTCGGATTCATCTTCTACTCCGGTTACAGATACAAAATATCAAATCATTTCATCGGGTTGGGCGGTGTTGACCCGGCGACCGATATCTCGCAGCCGGGCCAGCTGATCGGCAAGACCGGGCCCCTCATCCAGGCTGGTGACAAAGTTCCAGAGGTAGGTCATCACAGCATAGACATGGCCTGCCGAGACCTGGGGCTGGACCATCAGCATGGTGATGGCCAGCAGAAACAGCAGGGAGGCGCTGATGCCGACCGCCAGAAAGGCGAGCGCCTCCCGATCCGATACCCAGATTCGGATCCATGCGAGGGTGCGGTAGTGACGGGCCAGCCTGATTTGCTCGGCGTGCGTCACCAGCTTGACCTCGTGCTCCAGCCGGTCGTTGAGGCGTTCATGCAGCAGCTGGTTCTTGCGTGAAAAACCGGGCAGCAACAGACCGAACAGCAGCAGAACCCCCATACAGGCGATGCCGACCCAGAACTCGATCACCATCAGCATCACGGCCGCCCCGACGATGGAGATCAGGCTGGTGGCCAGGATCGGGATATGTTTCTCGAAGAAGTCGACAAACTCCCGCGCCAGGGTGACCCGCGCCACTATGGTGGATTGTCCCTCCTGCTGCTGGCGCTGGGTCAGGATCACCGGCACCGCCAGTGCCGCATAGATATGGGTAAAGGTGCGGGTATCGACCGCCCGGCGCAGGGCACCGATGAGCCAGAACCGCAGCACGATCAGGGCGTAGCTTGAAGCCTGCCACCACTGGCCCTTGACGATGGCATCGATGGCAAAGCCGGCGAACAGGGGATAGACCACCAGCAGGATGTTTTCGAGGGCCACCAGCGAGAAGGTGCCTGCCAGCTTGAGGGGATTGGCCCGCGCAATCGCCCCCAGCGAACGACCGGCCGAGTGTGGCAACGGCGTGGCCTGCTCGTCGCAACTGGCTGCCGAAGTGGTTGGTGTTGTCATGGGTTATCTCCTAAGATGTCGGAAATGCTAAGTTTGAGCAAGTGCTCAAAGTTTGTTTGAGCGACTGCTCAAAGTCAAGCAGGTCGATTGATATCGCAGGAGGTCAGATGGCACGCCCATCAGCAGAACAGCGCAAAGAGATGATCATCGAGGCCGTACTGGCCCTGTTTCGGGAGAAGGGAATAGCGGCATCGTCAACCCGTGATATTGCCGAGCGCACCGGTCTGGCGCGCAGTCACGTCTACCACTACTTCAAGGATTGGAAGGAGCTTTGCCTCTGCGCCGTGGAGCGTTTCACCTATCAGGAGATCGCCGAGCTGCGAGAGTGGCTATTGCCGCTGCCGGCTCGCGAAGCGTTGCCGCTCTTTGTGCGAGACAACCTGCCGACCAGTCAGGATGCCTCCTGGGCCATCTACCTCGATGCCTGGAACGAGTCGCTGCGCGACCCTGTGTTTGCCGAGAGCTACCGCAAAATCATTCTGGCGTGGCGCGAGGTGCTGGAGCAGATCCTGCAAAAGGGGATCGACAGCGGCGAGTTTGTGGCGGGCGATGCCCGGCGACTGGCGCGCCAGATCACCTCGCTCATCAACGGCTATGCCGATGACCTTATTCTGGAGCCGACCCCCGAGACGGTCGAGGCCACTTATCAAGAGATCATGCTGGTGGTCAATCAGCTGGTCTTGCCCCCAGCCCACTCATAGCGGCGCAGGCACACAAGGAAGGGGAGGCATGCCAGCGTGGAGCCTCCCCCGGTTTTGTTGGCCATCCGCCGGGCGCGCGATGGTCAGATACCAGGGAGCGGTTGTTGATGTCGATTACCCATTTGTCACTGCAAGATGCCCGTCATCTGCAACTGGCGGCGCAAGGGCTGCTCGTCCCCCGCCGCAGCAAGGCGACTCCGGCCGACCTGTTGGCCACCATTCGCCGCATGGCGCTGCTGCAGATCGATACCATCTCGGTGGTGGCGCGCAGCCCCTATCTGGTGCTCTTTAGCCGCCTTGGCCAGTACGAACCGCGTTGGTTGGAGCAGCTGCTGGCCGACGGCGAGATCTTCGAACATTGGGCCCACGAGGCCTGCTTTGTGCCCCGCGAGGATTACCGGCTGCTGCGCCACCGGATGCTTGACCCTGCCGCCATGGGCTGGAAGTTTTCGGCCAACTGGCTCGCTACCCATCAGCAGGAGATTGGCCAGCTTATCGAACGCATTCGCCACCATGGCCCGGTGCGGGCGGCCGACTTTGAACGCACAACCGGCAAGGGGAATGGCTGGTGGGACTGGAAGCCTGAGAAGCGCCATCTGGAGGTATTGTTTACTACCGGTCAGCTGATGGTGCGGGAGCGGCGCAACTTTCAGCGGGTCTATGACCTTGCCGAGCGGGTCATCCCCGAGTGGAGCGACCAGCGGGATCTGCCGAGCGTTGAGCAGGCGCAGCGGGATATGGTGCGCGCCAGCTGCCGGGCGCTGGGGCTGGTCAAAACTGGCTGGGTTGCGGACTACTACCGGCTGCGGCGCGGCAAATATGACGCCTTGCTCCATCAACTGGCGGACGAGGGTGAACTGTTGCCGGTACGAGTGGAGGGGTGGCAGCACGGCGCTTTTGTGCACGCCTCGCTGGCCGATGAGCTGGCAAGGGCACAGGCGGGCACCCTCAAGGCAACCCATACCACCGCCTTGTCGCCGTTTGACCCGCTGGTGTGGGATCGCAAGCGAGCCAAGGATCTGTTCAATTTCGACTATCGCATCGAGTGTTATACCCCGGCCCCCAAGCGCCAATACGGTTACTTCGTGTTGCCCTTGCTCCATCGTGGCAAGCTGGTGGGCAGGATGGATGCCAAGGCCCATCGCCAGCAGGGGATCTTCGAGATCAAGAGCCTCTATCTGGAAGCTGGTGTGAGAGTGACCCGCACGCTTGCACAGGATCTGGCGAAAGCCCTGCAAAAGTTGGCTGACTGGCACCAGACGCCGCAGCTTCGTTATGGTGCCATTCCGGCCAATTTGCTGGCGTTGTGGCATGAAAGCGCCCCTGCAAAGTGAGCAAAATCCCTTCTGGGCTAAGCTGCAAGAGGGATCAACAGTCCGGGAGCGGGAGATGAGACGAGCGGCAACATGGTGGGCGGGATTGGCGATGGCCATCTTGTCCCCCGCGCTATGGGGGCAAGAGCCACCAGTGAAGATCTGTCTGGGGGAGGGCAACGAGTGGGCCCCCTTTACCTATTGGGAGCGTAAGGACGGGGTGCCCGATACCAGCCGCCTGACAGGTTCGGCGACGACGCTGGTGCTCGATGCCCTGCAACAGAGCGGGCTCTCGCACCAGATCCGCTATCTGCCCTGGGCGCGGGTGCAGCAGGAGCTGGCGGATTATCGCCAGAATGGTTTGTGCGAGCTGACCTGGGATGCCAGCTACAAGCCGGAGCGGGCCGAGTTTGCCTTCTACAGCGTTCCCCTCTACTACACCCACCTCGGTTTCTTTTATCTCAAGCGCCGCTACCCCGAACCGCCGGATCTGCAGACGGTCAATCGCTCCCGGGTGTGCGGGGTGATTGGCTACAACTACACCCCCTACGGGCTTGCGCAGGAGCCACGCCGGGTCAAACAGCTGCAGCAGGCGCTCGACATGCTGGAGCGGGATCGCTGCGACTTTCTGCCGAGCGAAATCGAACCTCTGGTGGCAGGCATCAGCCTTGGCATCTACCGCAGCGAGAGCGGGTTGCTCAATCTCGCCCTGCCCAGTCGCAAGGGATTCTATCTGCTGGTGAGCAAGGGCTCCCCCCGCGGCCACCAGCTGGTGAATATCCTCAATCAGTCGCTGGTGGCATTTCAGGAAGGGGGGCATACGGATGAGGTGATGCGCCGCTTCTTGCCGCCGATGGAGTAATAGCGAAGGGTTGCTGTCATTCAGGGGGAGCAGATAAACAGAGGGCCAGCAGGTGCAAACCGGCTGGCCCTTTTATACGTGAGAGGCTGTCAGGCCGCCAGACGGGTCAGTACTTTCACCAGCAGCTCGATACGCGGGGCAATGCTGGCCAGATCCAGATACTCCTCGTCACTGTGGAAACCGGCACCGATGGGGCCCAGACCATCCAGAGTGGGGATGCCGAGGGCGGCGGTCAGGTTGGCATCGGAGCCGCCCCCCACCTCCTGCCAGCTGATCGGCAGCCCCAGTTCGGCGCCACACTCTTCCACCAGCAGCATCAGTGCCTGAGTGCCCTCTGATGGCACCATGGCCGGTTTGTGGGCCTCGCGGGTCAGCTGGATGGTGACGCCATCCAGATGGGGACGCTCGGCCAGGGTCAGCAGATGATCGTCGATCTGGTGGTACTCCTGATTGTCCCAGAAGCGGACGTCCACCACGGCGCTGGCATGGGCCGGCACTATGTTGGCGCCGTTGCCCCCCTCGACAATGCCGATGTTGAGGGTGGTGCCGCTCTCGAAGTTGGTCAGGGCGTTGATGGCCAGGATCCAGTGGCCCAGCTCGGTGATAGCGCTGCGCCCCTTCTGCGGTTCGTTGCCCGCGTGAGCCGCCTTGCCGGTGAAGTCGATGCGATAACGGGCCATCCCCTTGCGCGCCTTGACCAGCGAGCCATCGGCGCGGGCCGCTTCGGCCACCAGCACCTGCTTTGCCTGTTTGGCCACCGTTGCCAGCCAGTCACTGGAGTGGAGGGAACCAATCTCCTCATCCGGGTTCATGCAGACGCAGATGCTCAGGCGATCGCGCACCTCGCGGGGCAGTTCACGCAGGGCATAGACGATGTTGAGCAGGCCGGATTTCATGTCGGAGACACCGGGGCCGTATGCGCGCTCACCATCGATGCTCATCGGGCGGGCGGCGGCGGTGCCGAGGGGGAAGACGGTATCCATATGGCCGATTAGCATTACATCGATCTGCGCCGCATCAGGCTGGTTGCGGATCTCCAGCCCCACCCCGGCGGCGCCGCAGTCGACCCGCTTGATCTGCCAGCCACCCATCGCCTCATATTTGGCGGCCATCAGGTCGGCCACTGCCGCAATGCCCGGCTGGTGCAGGGATCCGCAATCCAGATTGATCAGCGGGGCCAGTTCGGTCAGGTATTGATCCAGAGAAAAAGTCATTGCTTGCTCCACTATCAGGTTCGGGTCAGAGAAGGATGTTCATCACCAGCATGGCGCCGAAGGCGTTGAGTACCGAGATGGCGACCATGATGGGGATATAACGCCCTTCGGTGCCGATACAGCCGAGGATGCGGCCCATGTACTGCACCTGGGAGCCCATCAGGTAGATGGCTGGCGCCAGAATGGCGATGTGGGTGCCGTTGAGGATCCCCTGATCGAACAGGGTGATGACCACACCGACTGCACCGCCCATCGACATCCAGGCGCCGATCAGCACGGCTGCCGCCTCACCGGGCAACCCGAAGATGGCCATGACAGGGGAGAAGATGGCGCCCATGGCATCCAGCGCGCCGGTGATCTGCAGCGCCTTGATGATGACGAAGGCCATCAGTACGTTGGGTACGGTGGAGGTGGTGGCGATGACCCAGCCCTTCTTGGCCCCTTCGACGAAGATATCGGTGACGATGGGTTTCTTGATGTTGGCCTGGCTCATTTGGCTTGCTCCTGAGTGTTGAGGGTCTGCTGGGTGTTGTTATCGGTCTGCTTGCCTTCGCTCATATTGAGGTAGACCCGGAACAGGTTGGCCCCGACAAATTTGAAGGCGAACATCACGATGACAGCCAGACCGATGGAGGAGCTGACCGCCGGGCTGCCATCTGCCAGCGTCAGGGTGAACAGCACGGCGCCGGAGGAGAAGAAGTTGACGATGGTGGCACCAGCGGAGAACTGGAACATGGTGAACACATCGGTTTCACGCTTGGTGATGAGCCCTTCATCCTTGAGTTGGCGAGTCATGGCGGCACCGGCATCGGTACTCTGCAGCGAGGCGATCAGCGCCAGACCTGTGTTTCCCGGGATCCCCATCAGTGGGCGCAGCAGCGGGGTCAGCAACTTGCGGGCCGCTTCCAGCGCGCCGTAGTGTTCCAGCACATTGATCATGCCGAGGGCAAACATCACGGTGGGGATCAGGGTCAGGGCAAACAAAAAGCCATCGCGAGCGCCGTTGCCCCCCTTGCCGCGCATGTCGGTCATGGCGGTCTTGATGCCGTCACCATTCTCGCTGACGCTCTGGACCATGGTACCGAACGAACCGTTCAGCGTGGTGAAATCGAATACCCCGTACCACTCGCCGGATTGCAACAGTCCGGAGAAGAAGACCACGGCGAAGGCCAGTGCCAGGTAACTGCCTATGCTCACCGAGCGTGTTTTGTCTGTCATTAGCTAGCTCCATATGAATAATTATTTAATCTGAATAATTATAATTGATATGGATGTCACTAAATTGATGGTGGTCAAAATGGTTTGCTACAAATGACGAATGTATTGGTGTTATGTGACTGTGATCGCCATATAATTGGACGATAATCTGGTTTTTCTCGAATTGTTTGAGTGAATAAAAAGCAGGGGCGGGATAGCGGGGCAAAAAAAACCGGGCACGAGGCCCGGTTTGGTCAATCAGTCAGATGTGATTACTGGAGTACCAGCACCATCAGCAGGCCGACGGTAATGGCAGATACCAGGAAGGCAAAGCCATAGAACACATAGTGGTGCAGCTTGGTGGTGTGGATCCCCAGATCGTGCAGACCGTGGTAGATACGGTGCATACCGTGCCAGACTGGCAGGGCGATGATCACCAGCAGGATGCAGGCACCCCACCAGGAGCTGGCGAACGCGTGCACGCGGTCATAGCTCATGGTTTCCACGTCCATGATGCCCATGGGCACCAGCAGACCGGTGATGAGGACAATGACCGGCAGCAGCATGGCAACGACCATGCCACCCGCACCAAACAGACCCCAGTAAATTGGTTCGTCAGAACGTCTCATTGTTTTCTCCTCAGGCCACGATGATCAGGACAAGCAGGGACACCACCGCCAGCGCCACATACTGGGCGAGAACGATCGGCTTCTCCGGTACCAGGTCTTCACCACGGAAGATACGCATGGCTTTCGGCGCCAGGGCGAACCAGGTTTTGGCATGGAACAGGCACGCCGCCAGAGCGACGACATGGAACAGGATAGCGATCGGGCTTTGCAGGGATTCCAGCCAGCCGTTGAACGCTTCCTGACCCTGAACCAAGCGCATCAGGCCCCACATCAGCACAACGGCGTAGATGGAGACGAAGATACTGGTGCCTTCACGGATCATGTAACCGGTGTAGAAGGCGTTCTTCAGCCACCAGTCTTTCTTCATTTCGCGGACGTAAGGTTTACGTTTGCTATCAGTGTTGTTCATGGTCTCAATCCTGCTCTCAATCTGGCTTGAACATGGCGATCATGTAGTCCTTGGCGCTTTCGACCTTGCCAAGCTGGATGGCCGCCGCCGGATCGACGCCTTTCGGGCACACTTCGGAGCAGTAGCCCACGAAGGTACAGCCCCAGACGCCTTCGTCCTGGCTGATGATGCGCATACGCTCTTTGGCGCCGGCATCACGGTTGTCGACGTTGTAGCGATAGGCCAGAGCCAGTGCCGCCGGGCCGGTGAACTTCTTGTTGATGCCGTACTGCGGGCAGGCCGCGTAGCAGAGACCACAGTTGATGCACTGGGAGAACTGCTTGTACTGCGCCATCTGGGCCGGAGTCTGGATGTACTCGCCATCACACAGGCTGCGCGGCTCGCTCGGGATGATGTACGGCTTGATGCTCTCCAGCTTCTCGATGAAGTCGGACATGTCGACCACCAGATCGCGCTCGATCGGGAAGTTGTTGAGCGGCTCGACGGTCATCTTGCCCGGCAGATAGTCGCGCAGGAACGCCTTGCAACCCAGCTTGGGCACACCGTTGACCATCATGCCGCAGGAGCCACAGATCGCCATCCGGCAGGACCAGCGGAAGCTCAGGGTAGAGTCCAGGTGATCCTTGATGTACTGCAGGGCGTCCAGCAGAGACATCTCTCTCTGGTATGGCACCTGGAAGGTTTGCATCCAGGGCTCGTTATCCTGTTCCGGACGGTAGCGCAGGATCTCAATTTCAATCATCTCAGCCATTCTTCTTAGCCTCGTCTTGTTTCTCACCCTCGGAGCCGTACACGCGTTTTGCCGGCTGGGACTTAGTGATCTTCACATCGGAGTAATCGATGGAGGGCGTTTCGCCATTTTTGTAGAACGAGAGCGTGTGCTTGAGGAAGTTCACGTCATCGCGCTCTTCGTAACCATCCAGACGCTGGTGGGAACCGCGGGACTCTTTACGATTGATGGCGGAGTGTGCCATGGCTTCAGCCACGTCCAGCATGTAGCCCAGTTCGATGGCGTACAGCAGATCGGTGTTGAAGACAGAGGACTTGTCGTTGATCTTGACCTTCTTGTAACGGGCTTTCAGCTCGTTGATCTTGTCGATGGTGCCCTGCATCAGCTCTTCGGTACGGTAGATACCGACGCCGGCTTCCATGGACATGCCCAGCTCGTTGCGGATATCGGCCGGGTTTTCGGTACCGTCTATGTCCATCAGGGAGAGGTGCTGCTTGATGAGCGCCTCGGCCTTGGCGGCCAGGGCTTCGGTATTGCCATGCTTCTGAGTCTTGGCAAATTCACCTGCCTGCTCACCGGCCAGCTTGCCGAATACCACGATCTCGGACAGGGAGTTGGAACCCAGACGGTTGGCACCGTGCAGACCGACGGAGGCACATTCGCCCGCGGCGTAGAGGCCGGGCAGACGGGTGGCACACTTGTTGTCAGTCTCGATACCACCCATGGTGTAGTGGGCAGTCGGACGTACCGGAATAGGCTCTTTGGCCGGATCCACGTTGACGTAGGCTTTGGCCAGTTCGCAGATGAACGGCAGACGCTCTTTCAGGTACTTCTCGCCAAGGTGACGCAGGTCGAGGTGAACCACATCGCCCATCGGGCCCTGAATGACGCGGCCTTTCTGCTGCTCTTGCCAGAATGCCTGGGAAACACGGTCGCGCGGACCCAGTTCCATGTATTTGCTCTTCGGCTGGCCAATCGGGGTTTCCGGGCCCAAGCCGTAGTCTTGCAGGTAGCGGTAGCCATCCTTGTTCAGCAGGACGCCACCCTCACCACGACAACCTTCGGTCATCAGGATGCCGGTGCCCGGCAGACCGGTCGGGTGATACTGGACGAACTCCATATCACGCAGCGGTACGCCGTGACGGTAGGCCAGTGCCATGCCGTCGCCGGTGACGATGCCACCGTTGGTGTTGTAGCGATAGACACGGCCAGCACCGCCGGTTGCCACGATCACGGATTTGGCCTGGATGAAGCGGGTGATACCGTTCTGGATGTCGAAGGTCAGTACGCCCTGAACGCGGCCGTCGTCCACGATCAGATCAAGGCAGAAATGCTCGTCGAAGCGCTTGATGCTCGGGTATTTGACGGAGGTCTGGAACAGGGTGTGCAGAATATGGAAACCGGACTTGTCTGCGGCGAACCAGGTACGCGGAACCTTCATGCCACCAAACGGACGCACGTTGGCTTTGCCATCCGGCTTGCGGCTCCAGGGGCAACCCCAGTGCTCCAGCTGGATCATCTCTTTGGTCGCGTTGTTGACGAAGTATTCCACTACGTCCTGCTCGCACAGCCAGTCACCACCGGAGACGGTGTCGTTGAAGTGGTTTTCGAGGGAGTCGTCATCACGGACGACACCGGCGGCGCCGCCTTCGGCAGCAACCGTGTGGCTGCGCATCGGGTAAACCTTGGAAATCAGGGCGATGTCCAGGTCTGGCTGTGATTCGGCTATAGCGATAGCGGCGCGTAAGCCGGTACCGCCAGCACCGATGATGGCCACATCGGTCTTGATAATATCCACATCTGCCTCCTTAGGGATAGATTTGCTGGGCACGATTTTGCTCTATGAAAAAAATTCAGGCTTGATGCAAGTCAAACTGCTAGGTTTTATTCCCTTTTTATTGGTTATTTTTCTATAAAACACCCAAATCCCTGGATGAAAATGTCGTTATTATCGTCATTTTTTGGTGTTACTGAGCAGTTGAACACCTAGCTACGAGCACTTTAACTTCTGGATTGTACGTAGTTTTCTTTCAATAAAATGCGAATCACCTCTCTTTTTAGGTACTAGCGAAAAAAATTTTAAGTTTTTTATTGTAATTTTTTAATGAGAATTATTGGCATTTATCTATTCGGATAGAAATAGGTAATCCGAAATGTTGCGGTGACCACGGCGGTGATCTGATAATTCCAGACGAATTACAAGGATTTCAAGGCGGGGTATTTGGCGGGTAATGTGAGATTACTCACTGAAAATTAAGCGCTATTTAGAAAAATAAAAGGGGCCTGCACGGCCCCTTTTGCTCATGCTCAAATGCGGAACATGCCGACCTGATTGCTCAGTTCACCCGAAATATTTTTAAGTTGTTCAGAGAGATGGCGTGAGCTGTCTGCATCTACTGCCAGTTCGTCCGAGACATCTTTCACTGCCTGAATGTTGCGACTTACTTCGTCGGTGACGGCCCGCTGCTCTTCAGCCGCGCTGGAGATCTGGGTCGCCATGTCGGAGATCTGGTTGATCGAGGTGGTGATCTGTTCCAGCGCATGGGTGGCGTTGTTGGCGTCATCCACGCTGTTCTGGGCCAGCAGCTGGCCTTCGTGCATGGTGCTGACCGCTCCCTGGGTATTGCGTTGCAGGGTTTCGATCATATTGCGGATCTCGACGGTGGAGCTGTGGGTACGCTGTGACAGGACGCGCACCTCGTCGGCTACCACCGCAAAGCCGCGACCCTGCTCACCGGCACGTGCCGCCTCGATGGCGGCGTTGAGTGCCAGCAGGTTGGTCTGCTCGGCGATGCCCTGAATGGTGGAGAGGATGGTGTTGATCTCCTGAGCGTTTTTCTCCAGTTCCTGAATGATGTTGGAGGCCTGTTCCACCTGGGTGGCCAGATCGGTGATGGAGCGCTGGTTGCGGGCGATCACCTGTTTGCCATGCTCGCAGCTGCTGGAGGAGCTGCGGGCCGCTTCGGCGGTCTGCTCGGCGTTGCTGGCAACCTCGACCGCAGTGGCCGACATCTCGTGTACCGCAGTGGCGATCTGGGAGATCTCGTTTTGCTGGCGTGCCAGCCCCTGATTGGCCTTCTCCGCCATGCTGTGGGAGGACTTGGCCTGCTGGTTGAGCTGGCCGGAGGAGTTGGAGATATCCTGCACCATCACATGGATCCGCTCGATGAAGGTGTTGACGTGTTTGGCAACCGCGCCTACTTCATCCTCACGTTCAATCTTGATGCGGCGGGTCAGATCGCCGTTGCCACGGGAGAGATCGGCAATCGCTTCGCCCAGGGTTTTCAGAGGGGCCAGCGAGCTGTTGATGGCGACATAGGAGAAGCCTGCCACGATCAGTATGGTGATAAGCCCCTGAATGAGGGAGGAGGTAACCATGCGGCGTACCGACTGGTAGGCGATCTCTTCATCCACCATCATGCCGTAATACCAGTTGGTATTGGGGATGGCGTTAAAGTCAAAGACCTCTTTCTTGCCGCTGATCACCAGCTCGTTGATCATGCCGTCATGGGCGACCTGATTGATGTAGGCCGCAGTTAGTTCCGGTGCCAGAGCGGTAGCGGATTTCAGGCTCAGGGAGGCATCGGGGTGCGCGATGATGGTGCCATTGCTGTCCACCAGCATGGCGTAGGTGCCCTCGGTGGTGACCGCCAGAATGTCCGAGATCAGTGAGCTGATGGAGACGTCACCGGCGATGACCCCCTGGGTATTGCCACGCTGGAACGGCTCGGCAATGGTGACAATCAGCTGGCCGGTGGAGATGTCGGCATAGGGGGCTGTGATGACCAGCTTGCCTGCGGCGGCCGCGTCCTTGTACCAGGGGCGTTGACGTGGGTCATAACCGGCGGGCAAATCGGTTGGTTTGCTCTGGATCATCTTGCCGTCTGCGGTACCGGCATAGACCAGGTCGAAGCCACCGGCATTCATGGACTGGGCCAGATGACTGATGGGTTCGTCTTCTTTGGCGAATGCTTCCTTGGTGGTGCTGACCATGCTGATCCGGGAGTCGACCCAGCGGGAGATCCCCTTGACGTTGGCCATGGAGCTTTCGTCGATGATGTTCCAGACCAGTCGCTGGGTCTCGCTGCGCAGTTGCGAGGTGTTGTACCAGACCTGCAGGCAGGTGATCACCAGAATGATGACCCCGATAGCCAGAACAAGCTTGTTTTTAATGGATAAGTTCATAGTTACATCCTTGTGAGCGTCAGTCTGAAGTGTGTGTGGAATCTAGTTATTGTTATGAGCCTCTGTTTATCGGCTGAAGTTGAACTCTTTGTATCCCGGTCAGCTATTTAAAGTTAGTGCCTAAATCAGTGGTTATCCATGTGCGTATCCCCCCCTCACTGCGTCAGAAAACGATCTGGTCGATTGGTGAAGATTCCATCGACCCCCATGCTAGAGAGTGTTTCATAATCTTCTGGATAATCAACGGTATAAACCAGAACTTTGAGTCCCCGGCGATGTGCATCATCGACCAGCGCTGCGTCGATGAAATCAACATCGCAATTGATGGACCAGGCCCCCAGCTTGTCGGCAAACTGCGCCAGGTTGAGCGGCAGGTTGGCGGTCAGGGCACCGAGCCGGATATCGGGCCGCGAGGCGGCAAATCGGGCCAGCTCCGGGTGATGGAAGGAGGAGACCACCCACTGCTCGGGAGTAAAGCCCAGCTCGGCCTCTGCCCGTCGGGTCAGGGCTGCCACTGCATCGGCGGTATGAGTCCCCTTGAGCTCGATATGCAACTCGCAGCGTCCGGCGATGATCTCCATTACCTGCCAAAGGGTCGGGATCACCTCTCCCTCACCGGCATCGAGCTGCTCCAGATAGGAGCGGGATTGCTCGGTCAGCACCCCCTTGCCATTGGTGCAGCGCTCCAGCCGCCGGTCGTGGAAGACCCACAACTCGCCATCGGCTGCCTGCACGTCGATCTCGATGGCTGATGCGCCCAGCTCCAGCGCTTTGGCCATTGCCTTGAGGGTGTTCTCCGGTGCCAGACCGCTGGCGCCACGATGGGCAATAATCTGCATGTTCTGCTCCTTTTACCTCGCGGATCAGCCGCGGCTCAGGTGAATGTCGATCTGTTGATGGGGCAGGGTAAGTCCCTGCTGCTGCATCTTCTCCAGCACCAGCGAGTGAACCTCGTGAGTGATGGGCATCCGGTGATCCATGTTGTTGACGTAGAGGCGGATCTCGTAGATCAGCGCCGAGTCGGTGAATTCGATCAGGAAGACCTCTGGCGTCGGCGTCTCCAATACCAGGGTCGATGCCTGGATGGACTCTTCCAGAATGCGCTGCACCAGTTTCGGATCCCGGGTCAGGCCGATCCGGATCCGCAGTTTGACCCGGGTGATGGCATCGGAGAGTGACCAGTTGATGAACTGTTCGGTGATGAAAGCCTTGTTGGGCACGATGATCTCCTTGCGATCCCAATCCACGATAGTCGTCGCCCGGGTTTTGATCTTGGTGACGGTGCCAGTGAGATCGCGGATGGTGACGGTGTCACCGAGCCGGATTGGCTTCTCAAACAGGATAATGAGGCCGGAGACAAAGTTGGCGAAGATCTCCTGCAGACCGAAACCCAGCCCCACCGAGAGGGCGGCGACCAGCCACTGGGTCTTCGACCAGTCGATGCCGAGCATGGAGAAGCCGGTGAGGGCGCCGATCAGGATCACCAGATACTTGCTGGTGGTCGTGAGGGCAAAGCCGGTACCCGGGGAGAGGCTCAGGTGCTGCAACAGGGTCAGCTCCATCAGCCCCGGCAGGTTGCGGGCTGTCACCACGGTCAGAATGAAGACGAAGGCGGTCAGCATCAGATCCTGCAAGGTGATGGCAGAGAGCTGCTCGATGCCGCCAATTTTGCTGCTTACCTGCCACACCTCGATATTGCTGAGGAAACTGAAGGCGGAGTTGAGATCCGACCATTGCACCACCACCAGCATGGTGAAGCCCAGCATCAGCAGGGTGCGCACCAGCCCCAGCGACTGGGCGCTGATGGTATCGAGATCCAGCTCAGTCTCTTCCACCACGTCCGGGGTCTCGGAGCTGAGCTCGTCATGCCCCTCTTCCCGGCCGCGCTGGGCCAGGATCTCGGCCCGCTTGCTCTTGGCGCGCTCGAAGGCAAGGCGGCGGCGCTGGATCAGCATCCAGCGTCTGGCCAGATAGTAGACCAGCAGGCAACCCAGCCCCATCAACAGGCTAAGCTCCAGCTGGCGCAGCAGGGTGCGCGAGGTATAGAAGTAGCCAAACAGGGCGCCAATCACCGCCAGCAGCGGCGCCAGCATCAGGCTGTTCCAGATGAAGTGGTGCAGCAGATGGGGCTTGGTCATGTCGGTCTGGCCCCAGGTGAGCGGCAATCGCTCCCGGTTGAGACGGGCAAAGAAGAGCAGCAGCCAGAGTGCACCGATCATGAAGGCCATCCGGCCGAGGGAGTCGTAGAAGGCGTGCTCCTGATAGCTGTTGGCCATCCCCTGCACGAAGAAACTCGGGATCAGCACCAGCAGCAGGGTGCGAAACTGCCCCCATACCTTTTGCACCTGTTCCCGGGGCCAGCGAAAGTGGTGGATCAAAATCCCCCGCTCCAGCGTCAGATGGCGGGCCATCACCAGCGCCAGCAGCAGAAACCAGATCTCGCCAAGGCCGCGCGCCACCGCCACCGCAAACGGGTATTGCCAGGCCCCTTCGAGCAGGCCGCGCACCATCAACACCATGGCGGGCAAGGGGAGGGCGGCAAGCAGGGAGCGCAGCAGCAAGCGGCTGGTGAGGCTGAATTTGTCCTGGGTCACCTTGCCGATCCGCGGCGCAATATGGTCGCAATAGAGGCTCAGATGACGGGCCAGCTTGAACCAGCTCCAGGCCAGCACCAGCAGACCAATACCGGCCAGCGTGAGGCTCAGCGGGCTGTTCTCGGCGATGGCGTAGGGCAGTTGCAGCCAGTTGTCCGGGTTGAAGGCCAGGGTCAGCGCGGCAGGAATGCCGAGCATGACTTGTGGGGTAAAGGGGCGCACATCCGGCATCCAGAACAGGTGGCTTGCGCTGATCTCACGGATCTCGTCGATCTTGCTGTTCTGGCGGCTGTAGAGCAGCTTGAGACGAGTCTGCTCCTGAATGAGGGTGTCTGAGGCGTCGTTGAGCCGGGTCAGCAGTTGGCGCCGGGCCTTGAGCAGGTTGTCGAGCACCGCTTGTTGCGGCCGATCGAGCGTCACCTCCTCTTCGGCCATCAGCTTGTCGCGCAGCTGGTGGGTATCCTTGAGCCCATCCTGCTCGCTCTCATACTGGTACTTGGCCATGCGGGCGCTGACGATGGCGGACTCCAGCTTGTCGAGGGGGAACTGGGGAGGCAGATCGGAGAGTTTGCTGCGCAGGTTCTCGCCGTAGGCATTACTGATCTGCAGCCATTCCAGCTGTTCGCGTACCGAGTTGACCAGCTCATTCAGTTCAAACAGATTCTTGTCGACGCTGCGCTGCTCGTCCTGCACCCGCTCAATCTGATCTTCCAGTGTGCCGAGCTGGATGGAGAGCGCCTGATTCTGCTGTTGCTGCTCCAGCAGCAGCGGCATGTCGGTGGTGAGCTGTTTGCGCAGCCGCTCGCTCTCCTCCAGCGCCTGCTCGGTCTTCTCCCGCCGCAGTTGGTTCTGCTGGGTCAGCAGGCTGGCTTGCCACTCATCCTCGTCGGCGATGGCCAGATTGAGCTCCTGCAGCTTCAGCTTGCCGAGATCGTTGCGCTGCTGGGCCGAGAGCTGCTCCAGCTCCAGCATCTGGATCCGGTCGGAGAGGCTTTGCTCCTTCATTCTGGTCAGCAGCAGTTGGGCCTCCTGCTGGCGATCCGATTCGCTGCTGAAGCTCAGTCGCTCCAGCTGGCTGCGGGTCAGTTGCAGCTGTTTGCGCAGATCGTCCACCCGCAGGTGATACTCCTGCCCGGTACTCTCCAGCTGGTTGAGGCTGTCCATCACCCCCTGCCGCTCCTTGCGCAGATTGAGCTGGCGGTTGCTGCTCAGGCCAATGGCCTGGCGCAGCGCCTCCTCCTTGAGGCTAGCCAGCTGCGGGCGAGCGGTGGGCTGATAGTTGTGCAGGCTCTCCTTGAGGCGCGCCGACTCCTTGGGGTAATCGATGAGGATCTGCTGATAGGCTTTGCTCTGCTCCCGGTAACGCTCGGCCTCTCTGGCAAATTGCAGCGCCTGCTGGTAGCTCTCCCGCAGCTTCTGGTTTTCCGGGGTATCGCTCTTGGGCACGCTCTGCAACAGGGATTCGGCCTGGGCAATGGCATCGTCGGCGCGCACGGTTGGCGGCAACAAGAGAAGGGAGAGCAGCAAGAGGGTGAGCAGGCGTTGCAACATGAGGCTCGTTTCCGTTCAGAAGAGGTGGCCCTAGCCTAAAACAGGGCAGGGAGGCGGGTAAAGCAGTCTATATTAATGATTCATAACACAAATAACAGGAAGTCGTGCTGCCGTTTCGCTATGATCCCGGCCGCTTTCTCTCCACCGAGTCGAATATGTCAGCTGTTGATCTGGGCACAGCCCCGCTATCTCGCCTTTTCTGGCGTTACGTAACCCCGACCGTGGCGGCCATGCTGATCACCGGCATCTATGTCACCATCGATGGCATCTTCGTTGGCCATGTGCTGGGTCAGGATGGCATGGCCGGTCTGATGCTGGCTTATCCCATCTGCGCCGTGCTCTATGCGGTGGGGGCGCTGATCGGCATGGGGGCCTCGTCGCTGGTCTCCTTCTATCTGGGGCAGGGCAACCCGGCCAAAGCCCGCCATATCGTCGGCAATGCGCTGGTGATGGTGTTGCTTGCCTCGGCACTGCTCAGTTTTATCGGGATCCGTTATGGCGAGCCCATGCTGGCCTGGATGGGGGCGGAGGGGGAGATCTTCACCGCCGGGCTCTCCTACCTGCAGGCCTACGCCTGGCTGGGCGTCTTTGCGGTGCTGTCGATGGCGTTCAGCTCGCTGCTGCGCAACGATGGCCGCCCCGGATTTGTCACCCTCATCATGGTAGTCGGGGGGCTGCTCAACGTGCTGCTCGACTATCTGCTGATGGTGGTGTTTCCGTTCGGACTTGCCGGGGTGGCGACGGCCACTATGCTCTCCCAGGCGGTGACGGGCCTTGCCTGCCTGTGGCACTTCTTCACGCCGCGCAGCCAGCTGCGGATAAGTTGGGACACCTTGCGCCCCGATCTGCGGCTGATGGGCGAGACGGTGCGCCTCGGGGTCTCCAGTTTTCTGATGTACCTCTATCTCTCGGTAGTGCTGGCGCTGCACAACAAGGCGTTGCTGGCGGTCGGCACTTCGCTGCACGTGGCGGCCTACGGGGTGATCAGTTACACCGAGGCCTTCTTCTATCTGGTGTTCGAGGGGATCGCCATGGGTATCCAGCCCATCGCCAGCTTCAACGCGGGCGCCGGTCACTGGCGGCGGGTGTTGCGGATCCGCAATCTGGCACTCGGAGTGACGTTGGGGATCGCCCTGTGCGCCATGTTCCCGCTCTATCTGTGGCCGGAGGCGGCGGTCTATCTGTTTGCCGGGGACAACGCTACCCTGCTGCCGGTGGCGAGCCTCGGGATCTGGCTCTACTTCTGGGGGCTGCCGATGGAGGGCTTGCTGCTGGTGGGGGCCACCTACTTCCAGGCCATCAATCGGGCCCGCATCGCCTCCCTGCTCACCGGTGGCAAGCTGGTGCTGATCGGCGGTTTCTTGTGGGGATTCTCGACCCTGTGGGGCGTGCCCGGGGTCTGGCTGGCATTGCCAACGTGCAGCTCTTTGTTGGTGCTGGTGATGTGGCGGGCGATGCGTCGGGAGTCCGGCGCCCACGCACTGGCCGTATAGGTAATCAGGTTCGACATGCAGATAGCAGACAGGCAGCCATGGGCTGCCTGTTTTGTTAGAGGATTTTTTGTTAACGGGCTCTGCCGATTCAGGGCTTGAAGGCACCGATAAAGATGGCGGGATCGACCCGGGTGTCGTTGAGGCTGACGTTCCAGTGCATATGGGGGCCGGTGGCGCGGCCGGTCGAACCGACTCGTCCGACGATGCCGCCACGCGGCAGGCTCTGACCGAGCTTCACATCGATCTTTGACATGTGGCAGAACATGCTGATGAGCCCCTGACCGTGGTCGACAAAGACGGTATTGCCATTGAAGAAGTAGTTGCCGATCAGGATCACCTTGCCTGCGGCGGGGGACTTGATCGGGGTGCCGGCGCCCACTGCGAAGTCGAGGCCGGAGTGGGGATTACGCTCCTCGCCATTAAAGAAACGACGCAGGCCAAACGGGCTGGAGAGGGGGCCGTTGACCGGCTTGTCGAACATCAGGTTGCTCGGCTGGTTGGGGCTGAAGGTCTGGTAAGCCCGGGTCTGCTCCGCCAGCTCGCGGTTGATACGTGTCATATCCTCGGCGAGCGGATTGACCTGACGGCTGTTCTTGAGCTTGATATGCTGCTCGCGGTAGTGCTTGGGGGTCACACTGAAGCCGAGAGTATGGCCATCACCTGTGGTCAGTTGCTGTGCCCCAAGCGAGTTTTTGAGAGAGATGCCGACGATGGCGATCCACTGGTTGTCTTCGCGCACTACCAGCACGGGTTTGTCGTGATAGCGGGCCGTGGGGGCAGTGGGTGACGCGCCAAGAGGGATCACCGCAACGCCACCCGGCACCGGATGGTTGAGCAGGCGACTGATAAAACCCTCGGCCAGGGCTGACTGGCTGGCCAGTAACAACAACAGACAACAAACAACTCTCATGACGATACCACTCGATGTTAAAACGCCCGGGATGGCGGGATGACAACCCCTTGTCCGGCATTCGTCGATCACTAAAGGGTGACCACGGCACGCTGGCCACGACAGGTGCGGCTGGGGGAGGGAGCAGATTGTGCCTCGTTATAGTCGGGGCAGCCAGAGGCGGGGCGTGGCTGACGCCCCTTTTGTGTATCGCTGCGTCAGGTTTTATGTCGTGGTCGGGCCGCTTCGCCATTGAGTCGCCCCCTCCCTGGCTCTAGAATCGGCTTCCGGCACTGATGCCACCGACACTCCGAGGAGACGATATGAACGGATTACCCCCTTTGCGCACCACACCGGCTCGGTACACGACAGGTCGTGGCTGGCTCTGGGTTCGCAGCGGGTTCGATATCTTCAACAAGGGGATGGGGATCAGCGTAGCCATGGTGCTGGTCTGGTTTATGGTGGGCATGCTGCTGGAGCAACTGCCGGCGGGTGGCCTTATCTCCCAGCTGCTCTACATGGTGTGGGGCGCGGGTTGGGTGGCGGTCGCCGCTCGGGGTTATCGGGGGGAGCCGCTGCAGTTTGCCGATCTCTTCGCCGGTTTTCGCCACAAGTTGACCCCGTTGATGCTAGGCGGTCTGCTGGTGTTGCTGCTGTTCAGCCTGGTGGGCCTCGTCTGTCTTGGTCTGCTCTCCATGTGGGGGCTACTCCCGCTGCTGACACAGGATCCCGAGAGCATGGTGGTCTCAGCCAGCCAGTTGCAACAACTGCTGCTGGTATTGCTGGTGGGGATGCTGCTCATCATTCCCGTGCTGATGGGGGTCACCTTTGCTCCGGCGCTGATCTACCACCACGATATCGGCATCATCCAGGCGGTACGGCTGAGCTTCTTCGGCTGCTGGCGCAATATTTTTCCCTTCTTCTGGTGGGGGCTGCTCTCAGCCATGTTATTGCTGTTTGGCGCTGTGCTGTTGCTGGTAGGTCTGCTGGTGGTGATCCCGGCGCTCAACTACTCCATCTATGTGGCTTATCGGGATATTTTCCTGGACGAGAGTGCGCAGCCGGAAGCGCCGCACTCAGAACCATTCGGATTTGAAGCCTGATCAAGGGATCAGATTGAAGAAGGGGCCCGCAGAGGCCCCTTCTTCATGATCGGGTTTGAGGTGTGTTCACTCCTGCCAGATGGGATCCGCCGCCATGCGAGCCAGCAGAAAATCGAGGAAGCTGCGCAGCAGTGGCGACATCTGCTTGCGGGTGGCATACACCCCGTAGACCCCGAGGCGCTTGGGCTGCCAGTCGGTCAGCAGGGGTACCAGTTCCCCGCGCTCCAGATAGGGTTGTGCCGAGTAGCGGGGTTGCAGGCTGATCCCGGCACCTTCCAGTGTTGCCTCCAGCAGCAGATTGGAGATATTGGCACTCAGGTTACCGCTGACCGGCACTGACTCGGGACCATCCGGTCCATTGAACTCCCACAGGCTCTTGCCGAAGTAGGTGTAGGTGAGGCAGTTGTGCAGCGCCAAATCCTGCACCTTGTGTGGCATCGGATGACGGGCCAGATAGGCCGGGCTGGCACAGACTACCGAGTGGCAGGTGCCGAGACGACGCGCCACCAGATTGGGGTCGAGGTCGTTGGTGATGCGCACCGCCAGATCGATCCGCTCCTCCACCAGATTGACGGTTCTGTCGAGCAGCAGAATGTCGATGGCTGTCCCCGGGTATTGCGCCAGATAGTCGTTGGCAGCTCCGACCAGCAGCGCTTCTGACAAGGAGTAGCTGCTGGTGATCCGCAGTTGCCCCTTGGGGGCGTCATCCCCCTTCACAGCGATCTGCTCCATCTCTTCGCCGAGTGCCAGCATGGCACGGGCCCGGTTCAGTGCCTCCTCTCCCGGTCCGGTCAAACTCAGACGACGGGTGGTGCGGTGCAGCAGGCGGGCGCCCATCCAGCTCTCCAGCTCGGCCAGATAGCGCGACACCATGGCGCGCGACATATCCAGTTTCTCTCCGGCGCCGCTCAGGCTCCCTTGTTCGACTACGCTGACAAAGACCCGCAAGGCGGTCAGTCGATCCATGTACGGCTCTCTATATGTTCGATATGTGCAACAGTGATGCGCTTTTTATGCTGTATTTGCACCTTAAGTGATCCAATACACTGTGTCCATCAAATGAACCCCCGAATACTTAATGAGGAATAGATGATGAACAACACCCTGATCCGCAACCTGACTCTGGCGACCACCCTGCTGAGTGGCGCCGCACTGGCCGCCCCCCTGAGCGTGACCGTCTACAACCCTGGCGAGAAGGCGATCTTCCCGGTCTCCTCCTCACTGGTGACCGGTGACAAAGAGGCCATCCTGATCGATGCCCAATTCGATGTGCAAAATGGTCAGGCGCTGGTCGACATGATCAAGAAGAGTGGCAAGAAGCTGACCACTGTCTATATCAGTGCCGGTGACCCCGACTTCTACTTCGGTCTGGAGCCGGTCATGGCGGCGTTCCCGGATGTCAAAGTGCTGGCCGATCAGCATGTGGTTGACCACATCAACCAGACCAAGGATGCCAAGCTGAGCTACTGGAGCCCGATCCTCGGCAAGGGCGCACCGAAGAGCCTGACCGTGCCGCAAGTGATGACCGCCAGCCACCTGACGCTGGATGGCGAGAAGATTGAGATCAAAGAGATGAACACCCCGAATGCCTACCTCTGGGCCCCTTCCATCAAGACTGCTTTTGGTGGTGTACCGGTCTACCACGGGGTGCATGTCTGGATGGCGGACAGCCAGACCAAGGCGGCCCGCAGTAACTGGGTCAAGGCGCTGGACAACCTGCTGGCCCTGAAACCCGAGCGCGTGGTACCGGGCCACTTCCTGGGCACTGCTCCCAAAGGCACTGCTGCTGTGAGCTTTACCCGTGACTATGTAGAGCGTTTCGAACAGGAGCTGGCGAAGGCGAAAAACTCCGGTGAGCTGATTGAGGCTCTGAAGAAGGCCTATCCGGCACTGCCGGTTGACGATGGTCTGGCCATCGGTGCCAAGGTCAATACCGGCGAGATGAAGTGGTAAGCCACTGAGCCTGCTTTCCCTGTGTTTTTTTACCGGGCCTAAGGGCCCGGTTTTTTATCCGAGATTGAAGTGAGAATGAAGATGAGCGAACAACAAACCACCCTCCATTATGTCTATGACCCGCTCTGTGGCTGGTGCTACGGTGCCGCCCCCCTGTTGCAGGCGGCAGCCACCATGGCCGGACTCAAGATCGAGCTGCATGCGGGCGGTCTCTGGATGGGTAGTCGCCGTCAGCCGATGGGCGAGGCATTGCGTGATTATGTGCGCCCCCATGATCAGCGGATCGAAGCGCTGACCGGCCAGCATTTTGGCGAGCGCTACTTTAACGAACTGCTGCTGCGGGAAGGCTATCTGCTGGACTCCGAGCCGCCGATCCGTGCGGTTTTGGCCGTCACGGCGTTGGGGGGCGATGGGCTGGTCATGTTGCACCGGATCCAGAAATCCCACTATCGGGACGGGATCTGGATTGGTGAGCCAGCGTTTCTAGCCACGCTGGCGGCAGAGCAGGGGATTGCAGCCGAGGCATTTCAGCAAGCTTATCTGCAGGCCCCCTTGCTGCAACATCTGGCAGATAGCCAGGGCTGGATGAAACGGCTGGGCGGTCAGGGTTATCCCACCCTTGGGTTGATGCACAACGGTAAGGTGAGTGCTGTTCGAGTGGCTGACTTTTTGGGCGATCCTGCCGGGTTGCGTCAGCATCTTCTTGAGTTGATGGAATAGTTATTAGAATGTGAACGGACAAGGTCTCTTTAGAATTGGAATGAACGGGCCGATATTCCTGTATGCAGAAGCGATATGAAAGCCTTCGACTTTCTGCTTGCAGACTATGCTCTATGTGACCATTCCCGGCGGATGTTGCGGGAGTGCAGACTCATTTCAAGGAAGCCCCCATATGTTCAAAAACATGTCTATCGGCCAGAAACTGAGTGCCGGATTCGCCATCCTGGCACTGCTGGTACTGGGCTTGGCCTGGTTCTCCATCAGCCAGTTGGCAAAGCTCTATGGTGATACCGAAACCATTACTGACAACCTGCTGCCGTCAACCCGCTATGCCAGCCAGATGCATGTTGCGATTCTGGATGCGCGCCGCTCAGAGCTGGCCCAGGTCATCGGTGGTCTGAACAAGGATGATCAAGAGGTAAGCGATCGCACTCTGACCTTTAATAAGGCCAAGCAGGAGTTTGAACAGGCCGCCCAAAAATACGGTGCTTTACCTTTCACTACTGGTGAAGAGAAACAGGTTTATGAGCAGGTGGTTGCGGCGGGGGCCAAGTATTTTGCGGTGCATGACCAACTGTTGAGCGCCTTTGCTGCTGGCGATCTGGAGCGAGTCAGAAGTCTGCGCAAAAACGAAACCCGGGTCGCGCTGGAGGAGGTGGGAGCAAAATCCTTCCGCTTGCGGGAAATCAATAACGAGATTGCGGCCCAGATGACAAAAGATGTGGAGGCGCTCTACAGCAGTGCCAGAACCATGAGCATCATCGTCAGTCTGGTGACGCTGGGTTTTGTGGTGGCAATTGCCTGGCTGCTGACTGGTCAGATCCGCAACCCCGTGATGGCGTTACTGGAACAGACCCGTCGTGTCTCCTCTGGTGATCTCACCTCCCGTATCGATATGCAGCAGTTCAACAATGATGAACTGGGAACCCTTGCCAAAGGGTTTGGTGAGATGCAGACCAATCTGCGCACCCTGGTGAGTGAAGTGTCGGGCTCTGTGGTTCAACTGAGTTCCGCTGCGGAGGAGATCAGCTCTGTTGCCAGCCAGTCAGCCAACAATATGAATGCTCAGCAACATGAGCTGAACCAGCTGGCGACGGCGATGAACGAGATGCAGGCTACGGTGCAGGAGGTCTCTCGCAACACCAGCGATGCGGCCAGTGCCGCCACCTCGGCCAGTGAGACGGCCGAACTTGGTGCGCAAACGGTGAATGACTCCATTCTGCGCATCGAGCGGGTCGCCGGTGCTATCGAGAGCACTGCGGTGGTGATCCGCCAACTGGGCGATGACAGCCGCAATATCGGTATGGTGCTGGAGGTGATCCGCGGTATTGCCGAACAGACCAACCTGCTGGCATTGAACGCCGCCATTGAAGCGGCCCGTGCCGGTGAGCAGGGGCGGGGGTTTGCGGTGGTGGCCGATGAGGTGCGTACTCTGGCCAAGCGCACTCAGGACTCCACCTCCCAGATCAACACCATCATTGCCGAGTTGCAGCAGCGTGCCGAACAGGCCGGCAGTACAATGCAACAGAGTCAGGAGCTGATGAACACCACGGTTGCTACCGCGCGGGAAGCTGGCGAGTCCATCTCCCAGATCAGTGGCTCGGTCAGCAGCATCTCCCACATGAACATCCAGATTGCAACGGCCACGGAAGAGCAGGGCGCGGTGAGCGAGGAGCTCAACCGTAACGTGGTCAATATCAGTCATGCTTCCGAAGAGGTGGCCGCCGGTGCCACCCAGATGGCTCAGGCGTGCAACGAGTTGAACCACCTGGCTACCCAACTGCAGGATATGGTGCGCCGTTTCAGGGTGTAATCCATCGGCGAGTCAAACAGCCCGATTACCGCAAGGTGGTCGGGCTTTTCTGTTTTGGAGGGGCAGCCAGAGAGGCTCACTGCAAGTGGATGACTTGTCCCGCCGGACGATATTGTGCATGCTGATGGCCCATTTTCCAGGCAGGACTCTTGCTGTATGAATCTTCGCGATCTCGAATATCTGGTGGCGCTGGATGAGGAAAAACATTTTCGCAAAGCCGCTGAACGCTGCTTTGTCAGTCAACCCACCCTGAGCGGCCAGCTGCGCAAGCTGGAAGATGAACTCGGGGTCATTCTGATCGAACGTACCTCGCGCAAGGTGCTGTTTACTCCGGCTGGCGATGCCATGGCCCATCAGGCGCGTCGGGTGCTCAAGGAGGTGCGCGAGCTCAAGAGCATCGGTCAGCACTTCTCCGAGCCGATGTCCGGGGAGATCCATATCGGTTTCATTCCGACCGTGGGCCCCTACCTGTTGCCCCGCATTATCCAGACCCTGCGTGAGCGTTTCCCCCAGCTGGAGTTCTACCTCTATGAGGAGCAGACCCAAACCCTGCTCAAGCGGTTGGAAGAGGGGGAGCTGGATTGCGTCATTCTGGCCGAGATGCCGGGGATGGAAGGGTTTGGTTCAATCCAGCTCTATCATGAGCCGATGTGGTTGGCGGTGCCTTGCCATCACCCCCAAGCACAGGCCAGACAGGTGCCACTCGGTAATCTCAAGGGCAAGAAATTGCTGATGCTGGCCGATGGCCACTGTTTGCGGGATCAGGCGATGGGATTCTGTTTCGCTGGCGGGATAGGTGAGGATCAACGCTTCAAGGGGACCAGTCTCGAGACCCTGCGCAACATGGTGGCCGCCGGTAGCGGCATGACCTTGGTACCAAAGTTGGCTGTACCTGCCGATCATGATGAGGGAGGGGTGAGCTATCGGCCGGTGGTTGACCCTGTGCCGGGGCGTACCATCTCGCTGCTCTATCGCCACTACTCGGTGCGTCGCCCCTGCTTCAACGAGCTGGCGGCCTCGATCGCCACGCTGATGAGCAAGCAGTTGGCCCAATAAAAAAACCGGCAGCCAAGGCTGCCGGTTTTGCTTCTGCCGCGATAACGACTTAGAAGATATCGTCGGTAGAGACTGGCCCTTCTACATCGGGGTTGTCACCGCCGTAGACCTGATTGCCATCCGAGCTCGGTGCTGCGTAGCGGGTCGGCTCGGTACCTTCCTTGAAGTATTCGTCGGTGCCGCCACTGGTTGCCAGCAGGCCGGTTTCGCTATCAATCTTCACCGTCATGATCCCTTCGGGAACCGGCATCTTGTGCTCCGGCAGCTTTTTGAGGGCGACTTTCATGAAGTCGATCCAGATAGGCTGCGCGGCGCCACCACCAAACTCGGCACGGCCAAGGCCACGCTGGTGGTTGTCAAAACCGATCCATGAGGTAGCAACGATGTCCGGGGTGTAGCCGGAGAACCAGGCATCCCGCGATTCGTTGGTGGTACCGGTTTTACCGGAGATGTCGTGACGTTTCAGGTCGCGGGCTGCACGCCAGCCGGTACCACGCCAGCCGTTGCCCCCCCAGATGGCTGTGCTCAGGGTGTCGGTGATCAGGAATGCACTCTGGGCACTGATGGTATGCGGTGCGATGGTTGGCGCGAGAGGGGTCTGAGTGCCATCTTGTGCGGCTCCATCAACAGTTGGCTCCGGCAGTGTGCTCTGCTCGGGTGCGGACTGCTGTTCACAGGTGGTGCAAGCAATTGCAGGATTGGCATGATAGAGGGTGTTTTCCAGACTGTCGGTCACTTTGTCGATGAAGTATGGGGTCACCAGGAAGCCACCGTTGGCCAGTACCGAGTAACCACGTACCACTTCAAGGGGGGTGAATTCGGCAGCGCCTAGCGCCAGCGACTCATGGGGAGAGATGAAGTCGCGGGGGAAGCCAAAGCGGGTTAAACCGTCGATATAGGTATCCAGACCGATGGCGCGCATCAGTCGAACCGACATCACGTTCTTGGACTTGGCCAGTCCCAGACGCAGCGGAGTGGGACCATCATAAACGGCCGGGGAGTTCTTGGGCTGCCACATGGGCCCTTTTGACGGATCCCACTGGTTGATCGGCGCATCGTTGATGAGCGACGCCAGGGTATAGCCGTGCTCCAGCGCGGTCGCATAGAGGAAAGGCTTGATATTGGAACCGATCTGGCGACGCGCCTGATCGACCCGGTTGAATTTGGATAGTTCGAAGCTGAAGCCGCCAACCACTGCTTCCAGCGCCCCATTTTTCGGGTTCATGGCAACCAGCGCGGCGTTGACGTCCGGGATTTGGGCCAGCAGCAACTCTTCGCCCTCTTCCCGCACCCAGATCTGGGCGCCGACTTTCAGCACATCGCGCGCCGATTTCGGGGCATAGCTCTGACGGTCGTCGGTAATAAAGGAGCGGGCCCATTTAATGCCGTTCCAGCCGAGCTCTGCTTCCTTGCCATTCTTCAGTACCAGCGTGGCGCTGCGATCACCGAGCTTGGTCACGACCGCCGCCATCAGCGGATCATAAGTGGGCTGCTTGCCAAGGTGAGCGACAATCTGCTCGTAATCCCAGGCTGTCTCGCCTGGCTTCCACAACTGAGCCGTCGGGCCGCGATAGCCGTGGCGCATATCATAGGCAAAAACGCCATCCAGCAGCGCCTGTCTGGCTGCCCGCTGACGTTCGGCAGAGACGGTAGTGTAGACGTGCAGGCCCATGGTGTAAGCATCTTCACCGAACTGCTCGACCATCTTCTGGCGCACCATTTCACCAAGATAGGGGGCGTGCAGGGTCACTTCGGCGCCGTGAAAACGGGCCTTGATCGGCATCTTGGACGCTTCGTCAAACTGGGCCTGAGTGATCTTGCCGGTTTCCAGCATCCGGCCCAGCACCACGTTGCGGCGAGCAAAGGCGCGTTCGGGGGAGCGGATGGGGTTGAGCATGGAGGGGGCTTTCGGCAGACCGGCAATGATGGCGATCTCGTCCAGTCCCAGATCCTTGACCTCTTTACCAAAGTAAACCTGTGCCGCAGCACCGATCCCGAAGGAGCGATAACCGAGGGGGATCTTGTTGAGGTAGAGTTCGAGGATCTCGTCTTTTGAGAGATTCTGCTCGATCCGCCATGCCAGGAAGACCTCCTTGATCTTGCGGATGATGGTCTTCTCATTGCTCAGGAAGAAGTTGCGGGCAACCTGCTGGGTGATGGTACTGGCACCCTGACGGGCATGACCGGAGACAGCCCAGACGGATGCGGCTCGAATGATACCAATCGGGTCAATGCCCGGGTGCTCATAGAAACGTGCATCTTCGGTCGCCAGTACGGCATCGATCATGGGTTGCGGAATTTCGTCCAGACGCAACGGAATGCGACGAATTTCGCCATATTGGGCGATCAACTCTCCATCCCGGCTGTAAACCCGCATCGGGGTTGCCAGCTTGACGTCACGCAGTGCGGTGACATCGGGCAGTTGGGGTTTGATATAGAAGTAGATACCGATGAGGCTGGCAACACCCAGCACAGCACCCAGCATCATGACAATAAACAGGCGAACGAGCCATTTCAGCATGGAAGAACTACCAATCGTCTTAAAATTAGCCAACGGGCGCAGAGTATAGCCCTTTTGCCATCGGGAATTCGAGGTTTTCCTGTGGCGAGCCACCCACCTCAAAAGGATGCGAGAGGTTAGCACTACGGGGAGCAATAACCAAGGAGGGCCACTTGCCATGAAGAAAGCGAGATGGGTCACTTTTCGGCATAAACTTTATGACATTGATAGTTAGAGCATTTAGGATGAGTGAAGCACTCCTCTGATCGGGTGTCCTACACTCTGTTCAGGAATAAAACCAAATAACGCATGGATGTGTATATGTTTGGGCTTTTTAACAAGGGATCCCTCCTCCCTCTGGTGGGCATTGATTTTGGCAGCCAGACCATCAAGGCCGTTACCCTCAGTGGCCGACCTGGCAAGCTTCATCTCGAATCTGTCGCCGATATTGCCACCCCGAAAGGGACGCTTGTTGACTATCAATTGCAGGATATCGAGCGCGTCAGCCAATCTCTCAAGACTCTCAAGCGCCTGATCCCAGCTCACAGCGACTATGCCGCCACTGCGGTGACCGGCTCCAACGTGATAACCAAGGTGATCCAGATTGATGCCCGCCTCAGCGACAAGGAGCTGGAGAGTCAGGTGCAGCTGGAGGCCGAGCAGATCATTCCCTTCCCCCTCGATGAAGTGAGTCTCGATTTTGAGGTGCTGAGCACCAACAATAGCGAAGATCGTCAAGATGTGCTGCTGAGCGCAGCCCGCACCGAGAGTGTCAACGGCCGGGTCAGCGCCCTTGCCGAAGCCGGTATTGCCGTCAAGGTGGTGGATGTGGGCGCCCATGCGCTGGGCCGTGCCGTGGTGGCCTGTCTGCCCGAATTGCAGGAGAGTGAACGGCCGATCGGGGTGATAGACATCGGTGCCAGTGCCATGACCTTTGCGGCGCTGGTCAAGGGAGAGGTGATCTACTCCCGCTTGCAGAACTTCGGTGGCGATCAGTACAGCCAGGCGCTCTCCTCCTTTTATGGCATGACGCTGGATGAGGCTGAGCAGGCTAAAACCAAAGGTACCTTGCCTGTTGACCATGAGCTGGATGTGCTGATGCCCCACATCAACTCGCTGCTGCAGCAAGTGCGGCGCAATATCCAGCTGTTTTGCAGTTCATCCGGTTATCGCGACATCGCAAAACTGGTGCTGACGGGGGGAGGCAGTCTGCTGCCCGGTTTGTTGGTGCAGGTAAAAGAAGAGGTCAATTGCGAGGTGTTGCACCCGGATCTGTTCGCTCTGTTTGGCAAACCGAAAGGAGAGGCCGAGCTGGTACATGGTGCTAAATATATGACGGCATTCGGGTTGGCTCTGAGGAGTTTCACACCATGTCAAATATAAACCTTCTACCCTGGCGTGAAGCCCGGGCCCAGCGCCAAAAGAAACAGTTCGGGGCCTTGCTGGGGATTTTTGTGCTGGCCACGGTCGCGCTGGGATTTTTTGCCAACTGGCTGGTTGATCGCCAGATCGTTGCTCAACAGCAGCGCAACCAGCGGCTGGTTCAGGAGATGACTATTCTGGATGCCCAACTGGGGGAGATCCGTCTGCTCAAAGAGCGTCGCAAGGAGCTGATCGATCGGATGCAGCTCATCGAGCAGTTGCAGATGCGACGCAATGTTCCCGTCCGCCTCTTCAATCAGCTGCCTTCACTGGTGCCCAACGGGGTTTACCTGAACACCCTCTCGATGCAGAACAATATTATTGATGTTAATGGCAAGACCGAAGCCTATGGTCGGGTGGCCAGCATGATGCGGCGGATTGATGGTTCCGGTTGGTTGGGTCAGGCAAAGATAAGCACTATTTTTGCGGCTGATGTTGCGCCCGTGTCATTGAGTCAGTTTTCCATGATGTTCCTGATCGCCAATAATGCTGCGGCTGCAGGGAATGTGGCCAAGGAGCAACAATGAACCTTCAGCAACTCAACGAGCTGGATATCAATGACATAGCAAGCTGGCCAAAATGGGCAAAAGGGGTCTTCATCTTTTTCTGCTGCGTGTTGACCGGCGGCGCCATCTACTACTACGTGATTGCCAACTCACTGACCAGTTTGACTCAGGAAACGGGGAAAGAGACCGAACTGAAGGCCCAGTTTGAAAGCAAGGCGATGCTGGCTGCCAACCTGGGGGCATACAAGGCACAAATGGTTCAACTTGAACAACTGGTCGATACCCAGCTCAAGCAGTTGCCCAATACCCATGAGGTCGCCGGTCTGCTGGACGATATCAGCTTTATTGCTACCGACAACGGTCTGAAATTGAACCGGATCAACTGGGAGCCTGAGGTCAAGCACGAGTTTTCGACAGAGCTACCAATGCGTATCGAAGTCGTGGGCACTTACCATGAAATTGGCAAGTTTACCGCTGACATGGCCGCCTTGCCCCGTATCGTCATTCTTGACTCTTTCACTCTGGGTCAGAGCAAGGATGAAGGGGAGCTGATTTCGATGTCGATGTTGGCAAAGACCTACAAGTACAACGGTAAAACAGTGGAGCCGAAACAATGAGACGCATCTGCTGGTTGTTACCTGCCCTCTTGCTGGCGGCGTGTGGTGGACAGGAGGACATGGATAGCTATGTCGCCCAGACCAAAGCAAGGCCGCCCATACCTATCGAGCCCTTACCCGAGCTGAAGCCTTTTGCCCCCATGCACTACCAGCAACGCGAGTTGCGCAGCCCCTTCATGGTTCCCCAGCCTGAGGCGACGGTCGGAAGTACAAGTACTGCCAAGGTCCAGCCGGATTGTGCTCAGACCCTGATGGATCGTGAGAAAGAGGTGCTGGAAAATTATTCGCTGGCTAGTCTGTCGATGCATGGTTCTTTGGGTAAGGCGGGTCAGTTGTGGGCCTTGATCAGCACCCCGGATGGCAAATCGATGCGGGTCGGGCTCAACCAGTATATGGGGCTTGATCAGGGGCGGGTCATCAAGATCACAGACACTACCGTGGATTTGCTGGAAACCATTCCGGACGGGAAGGGGTGCTGGGTAACAAGAGAAACCCAGTTGGCGATGGCCAATGTGCAAGAAAAACAATAATCAGGGACGAACAGCAATGAGAACAACAATAGAGAGTGTATCCAAAGTAGCTTTGCTGTTTTGCGCCAGCGCCCTCAGTCAGGCGTGGGCAGTGGCAACCCTGCAGGAGATCAAGGTCAATCCGCTGCTTGCCGATCAATTGCTGGTGGAGCTCAGTTTCAGTGAGTCTGTCACAGGCTTTACCGATCGTCTCTCTTACCAACCCAATCAGCTGTTGTTGCATGTTCCCGGTGCGGTAGGGGCGCTGAAAGTGAACCCGCTGCCGATCCAGCGCCTGGGGGTAGATAATATCAAGGTTGAGGGTAAGGGCGCAGGTCTGGATATCAAGATCGCACTCGATCAGCTGGCCCCCTATCAGGTTCAGCAACAGGGGAACAAATTACTGGTGTCATTGGGCGAGGGGGCCTCTTCCGGGCTCATCAATGGTGAGAGCGCGCTGATTGCACCCGCAACCTCGGCTACTCCTGTGACAGCGCCCTCTGCGATGGTGGCCACACCCTCTCCCTCGGCACTGCTCAATCCTCAGGTCGTCGCCCGGTCTATGCCTGTTGCGCCCGTGACTACGCCGGTAGCAACACAGCCTGCCAGCAAGCCGGTGCTTAACAACTATCAGAGCAGTGGGGGTGGCGCCTATTTCAACTCGGTTACCGGTGTGGATTTTCGTCGTGGTAAAGATGGCCAGGGGGAGTTTCTGGTCACGCTCGATAACAGCTCGGCCGCCGTCGATGTGAGCAGCCGAGGCCAGACCGTACTGGCCAAGTTTCATGGCACTCGGGTGCCGGATGGCTTGCTTAATCTGATCAACGTGCAGGATTTTGCAACGCCGGTCTCTCAGGTTGAAGTCTCCCGGCAGGGGAGCGATACCCTGTTTGAACTGTCGATCAATGGTCAGTTTGATTACCGTTACGATCAGGCAGACAAGCTCTTCATTATCGAGGTGAAAAAGCGGACGACGGCCACGGCATCCAAGCAGTATCAGGGCAAGCCCATCTCATTGAACTTCCAGGATATTCCAGTCCGTACCGTGTTGCAGCTGATCGCAGATTTCAACAACCTTAACTTGGTAACCACTGATTCGGTGGCGGGCAATATTACCTTGCGTCTGGATGGGGTGCCGTGGGAGCAGGCGCTCGACATTATTTTGAAGGTTCGGGGTCTGGATAAGCGGTTGGATAACAACATCTTGCTGGTAGCGCCCGCAGAAGAGATCGCAACACGCGAGAAGCAGCAACTTGAGAGCCGAAATCAGGTTGCTGATTTGGCGCAGCTCTATACCGAATATCTGCAGATAAACTATGCCAAGGCTTCGGAAGTGGCGGCCCTGCTCTCTTCCGAAAGTACCAAGTTGCTGTCACCCCGTGGTGCGGTGAGCGTGGACGAGCGAACCAACGTGCTGGTGGTCAAGGATACCGCCGATGTCATCAGCAGCATCAAACGGATGCTCGATATCCTCGATATTCCGGTCAAGCAGGTTGTTATCGAGGCGCGGATGGTGACCATTGATGACGGTTTTGATGAAGCGCTCGGGGTGCGTTGGGGGGTGACCAAAAACGATGGTCATGGCAACAGTACGTCCGGCTCCATAGCGGGGAATGATGGCTCTGGTAACAACAATGGTGGTTCGACAATTACCAGACCGACAGCAGACGATCGGTTGAACGTCAATCTGCCGGTGACCAATGCGGCCGGTACTTTGGCCTTCCAGGTTGCCCGTTTGGCTGATGGCACCTTGCTGGATCTCGAGTTGTCGGCGCTGGAAAAAGAGAGCAAGGCCGAGATTATCGCCAGTCCGCGCGTGACCACGGCGAACCAGAAACCGGCATTGATTGAGCAGGGTACCGAGATCCCCTATGTGGAGTCCTCTTCCAGTGGCGCTACCTCGGTTACCTTCAAGAAGGCGGTATTGAGCCTGAAGGTTACCCCGCAGATCACCCCTGACAATCGGGTGATTCTTGACCTGACCGTGACCCAGGATACCAAGGGTGAAACGGTTCCGACCGGTACCGGTGATGCGGTTTCCATCAACGCCCAGTCCATCACCACTCAGGTGTTGGTGAACAATGGCGAGACCCTGGTGTTGGGCGGCATCTATCAGCAGACCATCAAGAGCGATGTGACCAAGGTGCCGCTGCTGGGTGATATTCCCGGATTGGGGGCCTTGTTCCGCAAGACCACCAGCGAGAACAAAAAGCGAGAGTTGCTGATTTTCGTGACGCCCAAGATAGTCACCGACGCCTTCTGAATGCTTTACATGTGAGGGTAAAACACATATAACCTTACGCCCCAATGAGGCTGGGGCGTAAGGGCTGCGGTTGCCAGTCCCGATATCTATTGAGATAATCCCCCTCCTGATCCATCGCAAGATAAGGTTCATAGGTACCCCGATCCAGTATTCATCGGGGTCGTACAGTTTGTAATTACTAACGAAAAGACATGGCTGAGAAACGCAATATTTTCCTGATAGGTCCCATGGGTGCGGGCAAGAGCACCATAGGTAGACATCTGGCAGAACAACTGCATATGGAGTTTTTCGACTCAGATCATGAGATTGAGCGCCGCAGTGGTGCTGATATCGGCTGGGTGTTCGATGTTGAAGGCGAAGAAGGTTTCCGGATTCGCGAAGAGAAGGTGATCGGCGAATTGTCAGAGCAGCAGGGTATCGTGCTGGCGACGGGTGGCGGTGCCATCAAGAGTCGCGAAACCCGCAACAAGTTGTCTGCTCGTGGCATCGTGGTCTACCTCGAAACCACTATCGAAAAGCAGCTGGCGCGCACACAGCGAGACAAACGCCGCCCTCTGCTACAGACCGAAGAACCGGCACGCGAAGTGCTGGAACGTCTGGCACAAGAGCGCAATGCCCTGTATGAAGAGGTTGCCGACTTTGTTGTGCACACCGATGACCAGAGCGCAAAAATCGTGGCCAATCAAATTGTAAAGCTGATCGGTATGTAATCTAGAGGACGTCCATGGAACGGTTGAAGGTCGAACTGGGTGAACGCAGCTATCCCATCGAGATAGCTGCCGGGTTGTTGCAGCGCCCCGAGGCGCTGGTATCGACCATCAAGGGCAAGCGGGTGATGATAGTGACCAACACGGTTGTTGCTCCGCTTTATCTTGAACGGGTAACCGCTCTGCTGTCGGGTTTTCAGGTTGAACACCTGATCCTGCCTGACGGTGAGGCATACAAGAACCTGGCGACCTTTGAGCAGATCATGTCTGCTCTGCTTGAAACCAACCATGGGCGCGATACGACACTGATCGCTCTGGGGGGCGGCGTGATCGGGGATGTGGTGGGCTTTGCGGCAGCAAGCTATCAACGTGGCATTCCTTTTATCCAGATCCCGACCACCCTGCTCTCCCAGGTTGACTCCTCTGTTGGCGGTAAAACCGCTGTCAACCACCCCCTCGGCAAGAACATGATTGGGGCTTTTTATCAGCCCAAACAAGTTGTTATCGATACCGAATGTCTGAGTACCTTGCCCGCCCGCGAATTTGCCGCAGGGATGGCCGAGGTGATCAAATACGGCATCATTTGGGATGCTGATTTCTTCAGCTGGCTGGAGCAGAACATGGCGCGTCTGCAACAGCTGGAACCTGCCGCGCTGGCCTACGCCATCAAACGCTGCTGCGAGATCAAAGCCGATGTGGTCGGTCAGGATGAGACCGAGCACGGCGTCCGTGCGCTGCTCAATCTGGGTCACACCTTTGGTCATGCTATCGAGGCCGAGCAGGGTTATGGCAACTGGCTGCACGGTGAAGCAGTATCCGCTGGCTCCATGCTGGCTGCCTGGACTGCGCAGGCCCGTGGCGATATGAGCGAAGCGGACGTTGCGCGAGTGCGCGCCCTGCTGCTGGCCGCCAATCTGCCCATTCATGCGCCTGCCGAGATGGATTTCGCCGCCTTTATTCGCCATATGCGCCGTGACAAGAAGGTGCTGGAAGGCAAGCTGCGTCTGGTGTTGCCGGTTGGCATCGGCCATGCGCAGGTGGTGGGGGATGTGTCCGATGCCGAGTTGCTGGCGGTGATCGAGTCTGGTCGTGACGAATAAACTGCTAAAACTTCCTTCTCAGCGGCAGCTGGTTGACCGGCTGCTGCATCTGATTGAATTCAATCACCCTTTCATTTTTCTCTCCGGTAAACCCGGTTGTGGTCGCGGTACCCTGTGCGAATCCCTGCTCGGCGTGTTGCCGGAAAAAGTGCGGGTGGTGAGCCTGATCGGCACGCCTGCCATGAAGATGGTGGATGTGCGTCAGCTGTTGCTGCCACAGGTGGTGGCGCGCCCGCTGTTCAATCCACAGGATGCGCTGGCAGAGAGCTTCTTTCGCATGCTGGAGGGGAGCAAGCCTGCCACCCTGCTGCTGCTGATAGAGCGGGCTGATCAGTTGCCAGCCGAATTGCTGGGAGAGTTGTGGGCGATCATCCGTCATAACGATACCCTGGCGGCGCCCCATCAGCTGGCCATTATCGTCTCGGGCAGTGACGTCTGGTGTCGTACCCAACGACCGCAGCTCAAAGGGCGTGCCATGCCAGCCCTTGAGCTGGAAGTGCCGCCCCTGAGCCCGCCCGAGCAGCGCATCTTCTTGTATGAAAAAGCCAAAGAGCTCAAGATCCCGGCGACCCTCTTGCCCAAGCCGCAAGTGGAGGAGATCCTGAAAACGGCGAACGGACATCCGTCCACCATCATGCAGTTACTGGAGGATATCATGACCGACAGAAGGCCCAAGAAGCGTCAGGCGGAGTTGCCTGTCAAGAAGATTGCCACCGCTATCGCGCTGGTCGCTGGCGGCCTGCTGGCGCTGAGCTACCTGCTGCCTGCGCTGTTTGACAATGAAAGCAAACCGGCGCTGCAGGATCCGGCGCAGAACACGGCATTGCCGATCCCGGTAGTGGGAGGCGATCCCCTCACCGCAGGCGGTTCGAATACCGATGCCGCTGCACAAGGCGCGCAAAACAGCGATGCAGCCAGCAATCCCAACGGGGTGGTGAAAGATTGGCAGCCGGAGGCGAAAGTGTTGCCCAAATCGGTGGAGAGCGAAACCGTGACCACTGAATCAACCAATTACGAAGGGCGTCGGGTGGTGATCTCTGACGAGGTCGTGCAAAAGCTGATGACCGAACCCAAGGTGAGCGGCGCTCTGCCTACTGACGTGGTGGACGAGCTGACCGGTAAGAACCCGAGTGGCACAGCCCCCAGTGGTGCAATCGCAACCACGGCGCCAGCCAGTACCTCCAAGGCACAGAATCTGGTGACAACCGCAACGCCTGCTGCTACCACCAAAACCGCCAGCAACGAGCCGGTCGCAGCACCAGCACCCAAAGTGGACCTGACACCGGTCGCCACCTTGAACAAGAAGCCGCGCAACCACTACAGCGTTCAGCTGATGGGGGCGAGCAACACCAAGGCGGTGGATCAGTTTGTCGCCGAGCATGGTCTGGCGGGCAAGGTATGGGTCTATCAGACCAAATTCCGTGGCAGCCCCTGGTACGTGGTGCTGCAAGGGGATTATGCCGGTCTGACCCAGGCCAAGAGTGCCATTCGCAAGCTTCCGCCTGCCTTGCTGAAAGGCCAGCCCTGGCCCAAGTCGTTTGCACAGGTACAAAAAGAGCTGAAGCAATAGCCTTGATACCGGATAAGGGGGTAGAATCGTCCCCCTTTTTGGGTCTTGCCTTCTTACACACCGGATTTCCATGAAAAAAACACGCGCTTTTTTAAAATGGGCCGGGGGAAAATACTCCCTGGTTGAAGAGATTGCCGAGCGCCTGCCGGCCGGGCGTGTGTTGCTGGAGCCCTTCGTCGGGGCCGGGTCTGTGTTTCTCAACACCGACTACGACGCGTATGTGCTCAACGACATCAATCCGGATCTGATCTGCCTGTACAACCACCTCAAGCTGACGCCGGACAGTTTCATTGCCGAGGCGCGCAAGCTGTTTGTGGCAGAGCACAACCATAAGGCGGCCTATTACCGGCTGCGTACCCAGTTCAATCAGACCGAGACCACCTTCGAGCGGGCACTCTTGTTCCTGTTTCTCAACCGTCACGGTTTCAACGGACTGTGCCGCTACAACAAGAAGGGCGGCTTCAACGTGCCGTTCGGTTCCTACAAGAAACCCTATTTCCCGGAAAAAGAGCTGTGGGCCTTTGCCGAAAAGGCGCAGAAGGCGACCTTTATCTGCGAGAGCTACGCCGACGCCATCAAGCGTGCCGAAGAGGATTGGGTTATCTACTGTGATCCACCCTATGCGCCGCTCTCCACTACGGCGAGCTTCACCACCTATGCCTCCGGTGGGTTTACCCTGGATGATCAGGCGATCCTGGCTCGACTGGCCCGCCACACAGCGGCTCACAAAGGGGTGCCGGTGCTGATCAGCAACCACGATATCGAGCTGACTCGTGAGCTTTATCGCGGTGCCCGCCTCGACGAAATCCTGGTCAAGCGCACCATCAGTCGCAACGGCGGCACCCGCAACAAGGTGGCCGAGTTGCTGGCGCTCTATCCCCCCGGTATCGAGCCGGAGCAGGGTTACTACCCCAGCGACAGCGAACTGCTGCCACTGACGTAACAGACCATGCGGCGCCCAGGGGCGCCGTTTTTTATGGGCGAGTCCGCGCCCGTGCCGATGTCCTATAACCCAGGTTGCTGGGGGAGGGGAGGTGATTGCCCCCTTTACCCCGCATTCGAGTCGTTTTCGCCCGCCTTTTACGTTAAAATTGCGCCGCTTTTTCTCCCTGGCTGCCAATGGATGATGCTGATGAAAGACTTTCTGATTGCCCCCTCGATCCTCTCTGCCGATTTTGCCCGTCTGGGTGACGATGTAGCCAAGGTACTGGCTGCCGGTGCCGACGTGGTTCACTTCGACGTGATGGACAACCACTATGTCCCCAACCTGACCATTGGCCCCATGGTCTGTCAGGCGCTGCGTGACTACGGTATCGAGGCCCCCATCGACGTGCACCTGATGGTCAAGCCGGTGGATCGCATCATTCCTGATTTTGCCAAGGCCGGTGCTTCCCTCATCACCTTCCATCCGGAAGCGTCCGATCACGTTGATCGCTCTTTGGGCCTCATCAAGGAGATGGGCTGCCAGGCGGGTCTGGTGCTGAATCCTGCTACCTCGCTCTCCTGCCTCGAGTATGTGATGGACAAGCTGGATGTGATCCTGCTGATGTCGGTCAACCCGGGCTTCGGTGGCCAGAGCTTTATCCCCGGCACCCTCGACAAGCTGCGTCAGGTGCGTCGTCTGATCGACGAGAGCGGCCGCGATATCCGCCTCGAGATCGATGGCGGGGTGAAGGTTGACAACATTCGCGAGATCGCCGAAGCGGGCGCCGACATGTTTGTCGCCGGCTCTGCCATTTTCAGCCAGCCTGACTACAAGGCGGTGATCGACAAGATGCGTACGGAGCTGGCTCATGTCACACGCTGAGCGCGCATTTGATTTGGTGCTGTTCGATCTGGACGGCACCCTGATTGACAGCGCCGCCCAACTGGCGCTGGCGGTCAATCTGACTCTGGCAGACCTCGGTCTGGCGCAGGCCGATGAAGCGGTGATTCGTACCTGGGTCGGCAACGGAGCCGACAAGCTGATCCAGCGTGCGCTCGCCTATCGCGAGGCCGATCCCGAGCTGTTTGCCAAGGCCAGACCGATCTTTTTCCAGCACTACAACGCCTGCCTGCTGCAAGGGTTGGAGATGTATGACGGGGTGGCCCAGAGTCTGCGTCGCTTGCAAAGCCTGGGCTACAAGCAGGCGATCGTCACCAACAAGCCGAGCGATTTCGTGGCACCCATCCTCGATGCCCTCGGCATCAGCGATTGCTTCGAACTCTGGCTTGGCGGCAACTGCGTGCCGGTCAAGAAGCCGAGCCCGGAGCCCTTGCTGCACGCCTGCCAGGAGTTGGGGGTAAGCCCGGCTCGCACCCTGATGGTGGGCGACTCCGAAAATGACGTGCTGGCGGCCAAGGCGGCTGGCATGAAGGTGGTGGGTCTTACATACGGCTACAACTATGGCCGCCCCATCGCCGACTCCCATCCAGACTGGGTATTCGAGCAGTTTGCCCAGCTCGATGCACTTTTGGTCTAATAGCGCAGCTGGGCTGGCTGAATAACAAGGATTAACACTCTCATGACTAAACCAATCGTATTGAGCGGGGCGCAACCGTCCGGCCAACTGACCATCGGCAATTACATGGGGGCCCTGCGTCAGTGGGTCGACATGCAGGATGAGTACGACTGCCTCTACTGCATCGTCGACCTGCACGCCATCACCACCCGTCAGGATCCCCTCGCCCTGCGCAAGGCCTGCCTCGACGCAGCAGCCCTCTATCTGGCGGTCGGTATCGATCCCAAGAAGAGCACCGTCTTCATCCAGTCGCACGTGCCGCAGCACGCTGAGCTGGGCTGGGTCCTCAACTGCTACACCCAGATGGGTGAGCTGTCGCGCATGACCCAGTTCAAGGACAAGTCCGCCCGTTTTGAAAACAACGTCAACGTCGGCCTGTTCGGTTATCCGGTGCTGATGGCCGCTGATATTCTGCTCTATCAGGCCAATCAGGTGCCGGTCGGTAACGACCAGAAGCAGCATCTGGAGCTGACCCGCGATATCTGCACCCGTTTCAACAACCTCTACGGTGAAGTGTTCACCATGCCGGAGCCCTTCATTCCGACCGAAGGGGCACGGGTGATGAGCCTGCAGGATCCGACCAAGAAGATGTCCAAGTCTGATGACAATGAGGCCAACTTTATCGGTCTGCTGGAAGATCCGAAGAAGATCATGAAGAAGATCAAGAAAGCCGTGACTGATTGTGATGAGCCGGCGATGGTGCGATTCGACCCGGAAAACAAACCGGGTGTCTCCAACCTGCTGACCCTGATGTCCGGTGTGACCGGCCGCTCTATCCCCGAGCTGGAACAGCACTTCGAAGGCAAGATGTACGGTCACCTCAAGACCGAAACCGCCGAAGCCGTGGTTGCGCTGCTGGAACCGATCCAGGCCCGTTTCAATGAGCTGCGTCAGGATGAGGCCCATCTGATCGCGATTCTGGCAGAAGGCGCACAAAAGGCGCGCGAAAGAGCTGAAAAAACCCTGACCAGCGTATATGATGTAGTCGGCTTCGTTCCTCGAGCCTGACATACTGGGAAGGTGTAGTAGAAGAGAGCTGGGTATTTGCCTGGCTTTCTTTATTTTCTGCCCGGCTATTTTGTTTAATTTCTTTATTTCAACCTGGGTAATATCCCCAAGAGAAAGCATGCCTGTTCAACCAACTATTTCTGCTGAAGAGCTGAGTGACAAAGGTCACTGGCTACGTAAATTTCGCAAGGCGAAAAACCTCAATACCCTGCAGTTGATGGTCTCCAATGCCATCGACAAGCACCATAAAACCCCTGCCGTTGCTGCCGCCATCTATCTGGCCGAGTGTCAGCGTGAACGGGAAATGGAACAGGGTCGTTATCTCGATCGTTAATTCTCCGCTGTTGGTTATCTCATGCTGTTGTTGATCGATAACTACGACTCTTTTACCTGGAACCTGGTGCAATATTTCGGCGCCCTGGGACAAGAGGTTGTGGTCAAGCGCAATGATGAACTGACGCTCGATGCCATAGCGCAGCTCTCCCCCCGTTTTCTGGTGATCTCTCCCGGTCCCTGTACGCCCAATGAGGCGGGGATCTCTCTCGATGCCATCAGCCACTTTGCTGGCAAGCTGCCCATTCTCGGCGTCTGTCTCGGTCATCAGTCGCTAGCGCAGGCCTTCGGTGCCCGCGTAGTGCGTGCCCGTCAGGTAATGCACGGCAAAACCTCGTTCATCCGCCATCGCCATGAGGGGGTGTTCAAGGGGCTCAACAACCCGCTGAGGGTGACTCGTTACCACTCGCTGGTGGTGGAGCGCGACACGCTGCCCGACTGCTTCGACATCACCGCCTGGAGCGAGCATGCCGATGGCTCGTTTGACGAGATCATGGGGCTGCGCCACAAGACGCTCCCCATCGAGGGTGTTCAGTTCCATCCGGAGAGCATTTTGAGCGAGCAGGGCCATCAGTTGCTGGCCAACTTTCTGGCGCGTTCATAAAAAGTTGTGATCGCCTTCTCAAGTTCGAGAGAAGGCAAAAAAAATTTCCCTGACACTTTATTCACCCCCTCTCCTGCCCAAATTATCTCTTGCCAAGCCCCCCTGAGTCGTTATGCAATGCGGTTGCCTAAAATCTCAAGAGCAATCGAACATTGTTCCTTATAGGCTGTCTTGTTACAGACTTTTTACTTTATTTCTGTGATAATCCCGTCACGTTTACACGGATTTAACTTTTGGGCGGTGGATTATTCTGTCGCCGAATCGAAGGAGAGCTATATGTCAGAGTTGTTGGCAGTGACACGTGAAGTGTTTGATGAAGTGATGGTTCCCAACTATGCGCCCGCCAAGATCATCCCGGTGCGTGGTGAAGGGTCACGTGTCTGGGATCAGGAAGGGCGCGAGTATGTCGACTTCGCCGGTGGCATCGCCGTCAACGGTTTGGGTCACTGTCATCCCAAGCTGGTCGAGGCTCTGAAAACCCAGGGCGAGAAGCTGTGGCACCTCTCCAACGTCATGACCAACGAGCCGGCACTGCGTCTGGCCAGGAAGCTGGTTGCCGCCACCTTCGCCGACAAGGTCTACTTCTGCAACTCAGGCGCCGAGGCAAATGAAGCGGCCCTCAAGCTGGCACGCCGCTATGCCATCGAGAAGTTTGGCGAGCAGAAGACCCAGATCATCGCCTTCAATCAGGGCTTCCATGGCCGCACCTTCTTTACCGTCAGCGTCGGTGGCCAGGCAGCCTATTCCGATGGCTTCGGTCCCAAGCCCGGTGACATTACCCACGTACCCTACAACGATCTGGCGGCGCTGGCCGAGGTGATCTCCGACAACACCTGCGCCGTGGTGATGGAGCCGCTGCAAGGGGAGGGGGGCATCATTCGTCCTACCGACGAGTTTGCCAAAGGGGTGCGCGAGCTGTGCGACAAACACAATGCCCTGCTGGTGTATGACGAAGTGCAGTCCGGCGTCGGCCGGACCGGTGATCTCTATGCCTATATGGGTCTGGGCGTCACGCCGGACATCCTCACCAGCGCCAAGGCGCTGGGGGGCGGTTTCCCCATCGGCGCCATGCTGACCACCAACGAAATTGCCTCTTACCTGAAAGTGGGCACTCACGGCTCTACCTATGGCGGCAACCCGCTGGCTTGTGCGGTCGCCGAGGCGGTGATCGACGTGATCAATACTCCGGAGGTGCTGGCTGGCATCAAGCAGCGCGAACAGCTGTTCCGCGATGGCCTTGAAGCCATCAATGCCAAATACCACTGCTTTAGCGAGATCCGCGGCAAGGGGCTGCTGCTGGGCGCGGCCCTGAGCGATGCCTACAAGGGGCGCTCCCGCGACTTCCTGCTGGCCTCCATCGATCAGGGGCTGATGGCACTGGTGGCCGGTACCAACGTAGTTCGTTTTGCCCCTTCACTGGTGATCCCGGAAGCGGACATCAAGGAAGGGTTGGCCCGCTTCGAGAAGGCGGTTGCCCAGGTGGTTAACGCCTGATTCCAAATTGAGGTGGGGAGCTCTCCCGGCAGGAGCCGGGACCCCACCTGTCGTCAATGAAAGGGAGTTGTCATTTATGTTGGTTATCCGTCCCATCGAGCAAAAAGATTTTGCCGGGCTCAAGACCTGCGCCATCGAGTCCGGCACCGGCATGACCTCGTTGCCCGTCAACGATGAGCTGCTGCAGCGCAAGATTGATGCCTCTACCCAGACTTTTTCCGACAAGCCCGCCGGCAAGGGGGACTGCCTCTACTTCTTCGTGGCCGAGGATCTGGAGACCGGCGAGATGGTCGGCACCTGTGCCATCGATGCTGCGGTTGGCCTCTCCCAGCCGTTTTACAACTACCACATCGGCAAGGTGGTGCACTCTTCCCCCAAGCTCGGCATCTACAACGTCGTTGAAACCCTGACCCTCTCCAACGACTACACCGGCAACTCCGAGCTCTGCACTCTGTTCTTGCGCGAATGTGCCCGCGAGGGGCTCAACGGCCGCCTGCTCTCCAAGCACCGCTTTCTGTTTATGGCCGAGCACCCCGAGTTGTTTGACGAGACCGTCTTCGCCGAGATGCGCGGCGTCTCCGATGCCAACGGTCACAGCCCCTTCTACGAGTGGCTGCAAACCCATTTCTTCTCGATGGATTTTCCCACCGTCGACTATCTGACCGGCATCGGCAAGAAACGCTTTATCGCCGAGTTGATGCCCAAGTACCCCATCTACGTCAATTTGCTGAGCAAAGAGGCGCGCGCCGTTATCGGTCAGACCCACGAGAAGACCCGTCCGGCCATCAAGATGCTGCAGGACGAGGGCTTCGTGAACCGTGGCTACGTCGATATTTTCGATGCGGGCCCCACTGTCGAGTGTGACGTGAAGAATATCCGCAGCGTGCGCCGCAGCAAGAAACTGCGGGTGCTGGTGGGCGAGCCCATCGGTGGCAAGACCCACCTTATCTGCAACAGCCGTTTCGAACATTACCGCGCCTGTTACGGCAATATCCGGGTCGATCTCGACAAGCACGAAGCCATCATTCCGCCCAAGATGGCGGCGGCACTCAAGGTGCAGGATGGCGACATGGTGCGGGTGGTTGACCTCGACTGAGGCAAACAGGACAAGCAAACCGATTATCAGACAGGCTGCCTCGGCTGCCTGCCAGCGACAGGGAGTGAATGGATGAGCCAGTTAGTGCAATTTATCGACGGTCAGTGGCTTGCCGGTGAAGGTAAGCCGTTCGAGTCAACCGATCCGGCCAAGAACGAGGTGATCTGGCAGGGGGCTGCCGCCAGCGCGGCGCAAGTGGATGCCGCCGTCAAGGCCGCCCGTGCCGCCTTCTACCACTGGGCGGACATGAGCCTTGAGGATCGTCTGGCCATAGTGCGCCGTTATGCCGACCTGCTCGGCGAGCAGAAAGAGGCACTGGCCCTGACTATCGCCCGCGAAACCGGCAAACCGCTGTGGGAGACCCGCACCGAAGTTGCCGCCATGCAGGGCAAGATTGCCATCTCCATCCGTGCCCACGACGAGCGCACCGGCACCGTTGAAAATGCCATGCCGGGTGCCAAGGCGTTTGTCCGTCACAAGCCCCACGGTGTGGTGGCGGTGTTCGGCCCCTACAACTTCCCGGGTCATCTGCCCAACGGCCATATCGTACCAGCACTGATCGCGGGTAACGCCGTGGTGTTCAAACCCTCCGAACTGACCCCCATGGTGGCGGAAGCCATGCTCAAGGTGTGGCAGGAGGCCGGGTTGCCCAAAGGGGTCATCAATTTGGTGCAGGGCGAAGTCGAGACCGGCAAGGCGCTGGCGGGCAACCCCGATATCGATGGCCTCTTCTTTACCGGCTCCTCCCGTACCGGTCATTTCCTCCATCAGCAGTTTGCCGGTCAGCCGGGCAAAATTCTGGCCCTCGAGATGGGCGGCAACAACCCGCTGATCGTGAAAGAGGTGAGTGACATCGACGGTGCCGTCCATGCCATCGTCCAGTCTGCCTTCATCACTTCAGGTCAGCGCTGCACCTGCTCGCGCCGCCTGTTTGTCGAGCGCGGCGAGCGTGGCGATGCCCTGGTCAAGCGACTGGTCGAGGTGGTGGGCAAGATCAAGGTCGGCCTCTACGACGCCGCCGAACAGCCGTTTATGGGGGCGATGATCAGCGAGAAAGCTGCGATTGGCATGGTCGAAGCGCAAGCCAACCTGCAACAGCTGGGCGGCGAAAGCCTGCTTACCCTCAAGCACCTGGAAGCGGGCACTGGCTTTGTCTCCCCGGGCATTATCGACGTGACCTCAGTGAGCTCGCTGCCTGACGAAGAGTACTTCGGCCCGCTGCTGCAACTCATTCGTTACGATGATTTCGATGCTGCCATCGATCAGGGCAACGCCACCCGCTACGGTCTCTCGGCCGGTCTGCTGGGGGACAAGGAGGCGGACTGGCACCATTTCTTCAAGCGGATCCGCGCCGGCATCGTCAACTGGAACAAGCCCATCACCGGTGCCTCCAGTGCCGCGCCGTTTGGTGGCATTGGCGCCTCTGGCAACCACAGGGCGAGCGCCTACTACGCCGCAGACTATTGTGCGTACCCGGTTGCCTCTGTCGAAGACAGCAAAGCCGCTATGCCGGATCAACTGTCGCCCGGCCTGCACTTCTAATAACGACACGGGGCATCCAGCGGTGCCCCCATCTGTACCCGCAATCAAAGGAAAGAGAGATGCAAAAGGATATCGACACCCTGTTCAGCCATCTGTGGGACAACTACATCAAGGTGACCCCGAGCGCCCTCAAGGTGCACACCCTGCTGGGTGGCGGCGAGCCCATCGTCAACGATCACGTGGCGTTTCGTACCTACAACCTGCCCAAGCTGGGGCTGGAGAAGCTGGCCGCCCACTTCCTGGCGCTCGGTTACGAGCAGAAGGGCGAGTACGTTTTCAAGGCCAAGAAGCTCTACGCCAAGCACTTCGAGCATCAGGATCCGGACGCTCCCAAGGTGTTTATCAGCGAGCTGAAGGTCGAAGAACTCTCCCCAGCGGCGCAGGCCATCATCCACAAGCTGGCGGATCAGGTGCCCGATCATCTGACCGATACCCCGGCATTTCTCTACACCGGCGCCCCCTGGCAGGTCTCCTATGCCGATTATCAGACTCTGCTGGCGGAGAGCGAGTACGCGGCCTGGATGGCAGCATGGGGTTATCGTGCCAACCACTTCACGGTCAATATCAACAAGTTGAGGGATTTCGACACCATCCATCAGGTCAATGCGGCACTGAAGGCGGCGGGTTTCGTGCTCAACAGCGTGGGTGGCGAGGTGAAAGGGGACCCGCAGGTGATGCTGGAGCAATCCTCCACCATGGCCGACAAAGCAGAGGTGCCGTTCAGCGATGGGGTGCGTACCATCCCGAGCTGCTTCTACGAATTTGCCCTGCGCTATCCGCAGGCCGATGGCGTGCTCTATCCGGGCTTCGTCGAGGCCTCGGCGGACAAGATCTTCGAATCGACGAATGCCATGTAATGGGAGCCACCCTGTTTCAGTCGCAACGCCTCCTTTGTGGAGGCGTTTTGTTTGGCGCCGAGTGACGGTGGCGAGTGTTGTCTGAGGCTGCGTGGGGTGGGGTTTGTACGGCTCCCATTCGGTAAGGGTTTGTTGATAAAAATGTGAACGAGATCACTTGAGACGACACAGATTGACGCGGGCGGCGGAGCAAAAAGGAGTAGAATGGCGCTTTATTTTTGCGGGGCCAATCGATGCCTAACTATCACTTTTTCAAGCAGGGTCAGGCGCTTACCTATCTAGATGCCAATGCACCCAGCTATAGCGATGAGCGTCGTCAACTGGTCGAACAGGGATTTGCCGCCATCGCCGCCCCCACCTTTGCAGATACCCCGGCCGAAGCCCTTGAGCTGCTTCGCACTCATCAGGCACTACAGGATGAGGCGCAGGCCAACGCCCTTTGTCTGACGGTTACCAGCATTCCGGCGGTGATTGCAACTCTGTCCGGGCACTGACGCTACCGCCATGCTCACGTGAATAAAAAATGGTGCCACTGTCGTGACACCATTTTATCGGTTTGCCTGCTTGCCCTGAGTACTTTACCGCTGGTGCAGGTCACCTTCGATAACCAGCACGGTATCCATCCCTGCCGCCTTGCCTGCCTCAAGCCCGATCCGGGTATCTTCAAACACCAGACAGTTGGCGGGATTGGCGCCGAGCAGTTCGGCCACCTGCAAGAAGGTATCAGGGTGCGGCTTGTGGTTGGTGACATCATCGGCACTCACCACCACAGAGATATAGGCATCGAGCCCGGTACTTTTCAGGATGGAGTCCGCCTGATTGCGCGGTGAGCCGGTGCCAATCCCCATCTTCACCTTGCCGTGATAGTGCCTGACCAGCTCCCACATCTTGGGAAAGACGCTGACCTTGTCGATATATTCCATATAGAGGGCAATCTTGCGACGGGTAAAAGCCTCGACATCCACCGTCAGTCCCTGCTGCTCGGCCAGCATGGCGATGATCTTGCGGGTGGGAATGCCGCCGTACTGATAGAGCTGTTCCCGCTCGAAGGGGATGCCGAATTCGGCGCAGGTGAGCTCCCAGGCATCCAGATGAAGGGGCATGGAATCTACCAAAGTGCCATCCATATCGAAAATCAGGGCATCGTAGTGATCAAACCCGTACTGCTCACGCTCGCTCATGGGGGCTCCTTGAATCAAATAGAGCAGGTTAGCAGAAACGGTCGGCAGTTTGTGGGATCGGCCTCATGGTTGGGCAGATTGTGGCCGCCGTTTTTTCTATCTCTTGCTGATTTGTGAGACAATAATCCGTTCATTGCCGGATACTTTGGCATATCAGATCTGCGAGTCCGCTTATGACCTCGAAAATATCCCCCAAAACCATCTTCTCCAGTGTGGCGCTGGTGATCGCGCTCGGTTCACTGGAAAAGAGCATAGTCACCACCCCGCTGCCCATGATTGGCGCCGAGCTGCATGCCGGTGCCGCCCTCACCTGGGTGGTGACCGCCTACCTGCTGGCGGCCACCGCCGTGCTGCCCCTCTACGGCAAGCTGAGCGATCTCTTTGGCCGGGTGCGGATGCTCAATATCGGCATCGGCCTGTTTCTGGCGGGCTCGGTGGCCTGCGCCCTCTCCCAGGATCTGCAGACCCTGCTGGCAGCGCGGGTGCTGCAAGGGCTGGGGGGCGGCGGTTTGATTGCCCTCGCGTTTACCGTGATTGCCGACACCATTCCGCCGCGGGAGGTGGGCAAGTATCAGGGCTATATCTCGGCGGTCTATGCGGTCTCCAGCATCGCCGGCCCCTTGCTCGGCGGCTACTTCACCGAGCAGCTCAGCTGGCGCTGGATCTTCTGGATCAATCTGCCGCTCGGGGCGCTGGCTGTCTTTCTCATCAACCGCAACCTCAAGCAACTCAACGTGCGTCGCCACAGTCGCTTCGACTGGAAGGGGGCTGGTCTGCTGATTACCGTTACCACGCTCACCCTGTTGCTGCTCTCGCCGGAGGCGGCGCTGCCCGCCGCCTGGCTCTCGGCGGCGCTGGGCGTTGCACTGCTGCTGCTCATTCTGATTGAACGGCGTGCCCACGACCCCATATTGCCCGCCCATCTGGCACGGTTGCCCGGCTATCTGGTGAGCGTGCTGCTGGTGATGCTCTCCCAGTTGCTGATGTTTGCCGTGCTGGTCTATCTGCCGTTGCAGATGCAGTGGCAGAAGGGGATGAGCGCCAGCGAGAGCGGCGCCATCATGGTTATCTTTATGATTTGCATCACTGCCGGCGCCTTTGTCGGTGGCAAGCTGATTGGCCGTACCGGTCACTACAAGAGCTTTGTCGCGGTGGGCTTTGGCCTCGCGGCGGTGGCGCTCTGGCAGATCCACTTCGATGCCTGGGTCAGACTGGCGCTCGGGTTTGCCGGTATCGGTCTGGGTCTGGTGCTGCCCGCCCTCTCGGTGGTGGTGCAAAATGCCCTGCCACGGCAGGATCGTGGCATCGGTATGTCGCTGTTCAACTTTGGGCGGGAGCTCGGCGGTGCCGTCGGCGTGGCCATCTGCTCCATGCTGTTTCACTTCCGCCTGCCAGCCGGCAGCGATGGCGATCTGAGCCGACTGGCCCCCGATCTGCTGGCCCCGGGCTTCAGCGCGACCTATATCGGTATGGCTCTGATCGCCACGCTGGCGCTGCTCATCACCCTGCTGGCGTTGAAACGCCACGAGCTGGCCTCCATCAGCGCCTGATTTGACCTGCGCCGACATTGGCTCACCATAGCTAGCATCAGGGCTCCCCGCGGGGAGCCCTGATTGTTATTTGGCGAATAGAGTGGCTGTTGCCATCAAGCCATTCGCAGGTTACTCCTGCGCCGGACTCTCCTTGCCTGCCAGCTGGCTCAGCCAGGCGAAGCGGCGATTGGCCTCCTGCTCCGCCTCTTCATAGAGCTGGCTGGCCACCTCCGGTAGCTGGCGCTCCAGCCGCTGGAAGCGGGGCTCATGGCGCAAGGTCTCGGCCAGCGAGGCATTGGGGGCCCGCGAGTCGAGCGCCAGCGGCAATTTACCCTCGTCAGCGCGGCGCGGATCGAAGCGGTAGAGGGGCCAGAAACCGGTGGCGGTAAGCTGCTTCATCTGCTCGTGGCTCTCGGCCATGTCGTAGCCATGTTCCTCGCAGGGGCTGTAGGCGATGATGAGCGAGGGGCCCGGGTAGGCTTCCGCCTCCTGAATTGCCTTCACCGTCTGGTTCATCTGGGCGCCGAGGGAGATCTGCGCCACATAGACGTGGCCATACATCATCATGCTGGCCCCGAGATCCTTGCGCGCCTTGCGTTTGCCCTGCTCGCCAAACTTGGTAATGGCACCGAGTGGCGTCGCCTTCGACTGCTGGCCGCCGGTGTTGGAGTAGCACTGGGTATCGAGCACCAGCACATTGATGTTCTCCCCCAGACTCAGCACATGGTCGAGCCCGCCAAAGCCGATATCGTAGGCCCAGCCATCGCCGCCGATGAGCCAGACTGATTTCTCCACCAGATAGTCCGCATCGCGAGCCAGCTCTTGGGCTGCCGGGGTCTGGCTCCCCTGCAGCAGCGCTCGCAACTGCTGGATATGGGCCCGCTGCTCGGAAACCGGCAGGGTAGCATCGCCGAGCGCCTCGCGCAGCGATGCCGGTATGGTGTCGCCCAGGCCCGCCAGCAGACGGCGCACCCGCTCCCTGTGCTGATCGACGGTGAGACGGAAGCCCAGTCCGAACTCGGCGTTGTCTTCAAACAGCGAGTTGGCCCAGGCTGGGCCGCGCCCGTCGGCGTTGGTGGTGTAAGGGGTGGTAGGCAGGTTGCCGCCATAAATGGACGAGCAGCCGGTGGCGTTGGCAATCAGTAGCCGATCGCCATAGAGCTGGGTCAGCAGCTTGATGTAGGGAGTCTCGCCACAGCCGGAGCAGGCGCCGGAGTATTCAAACAGCGGCGAGATGAGCTGGGAGGTGCGGATGTCGATGCGTTCCAGCTGCTCGGCGCTGCGCTCTGGCAGGTCGAGGAAGAAGTCGTAGTTGGCCTTCTGCTCATCGAGGTGATCGAGGCGTGAAGCCATATTGATCGCCTTGCGAGCCGGGTTGCTGCGATCCTTGGCCGGGCACACCTCAGCGCAGAGATTGCAGCCGGTGCAATCCTCCGGCGCCACCTGCAGCACATACTGCTGGCCGCGCATGTCGCGGGATTTCACATCCAGCGCATCCAGGGTGGCGGGGGCAGCGGCCAGCGCATCCGGTTCCACCACCTTGGCGCGAATGGCCGAGTGGGGACAGGCGGCGACACAGTAGTTGCACTGGGTGCAGAGCTCCGCCTCCCAGATAGGGATCTCCTTGGCGATATTGCGCTTCTCCCAGCGGGTGGTGCCGACCGGCCAGGTACCATCAGGCGGGAAGGCGGAGACCGGCAGGCTGTCACCCAGTCCCGCCAGCATGGCGGCGGTGACGGTCTGGACAAAGTCGGGGGCCTTGGCCGAAACCACCGGCGGGCGGGGGCGGCTGGCAGGATCCAGCTCGCCAAGTTGCACCCGGGTCAGTGCGGCGCAGGTTGCCTCCAGTGCCATCCAGTTGCGCTCGACCAGTGTCTGCCCCTTGCTGCCATAGCTGGTGGCGATGGCCTGCTTCAGCAGGCTGGTGGCCTCTGCGGGGGGAATGATGGCGCTGAGCTGGAAGAAGGCCATCTGCATCACGGTATTGATGCGGTTGCCGAGCTGGCAGTCGCGGGCAATTTTGGCGGCGTTGATGATGTAGAAGCGCGCCTCTTTCTCGCGCAGGGCGTGCTGTACCTCGCTGGGTAGTCGTTGCCAGATCTCCGCTTCGCTGTAGGGGGTGTTGAGCAGGAAGATGCCACCCGTTTTCAAGCGCTCCGCCATCCGGTACTTGTCGACAAACTGCCACTGATGGCAGCCGATAAAGTCCGCCTCTTCCACCAGATAGGCCGATTGCAGCGGCCGCTCGCCCACCCGCAGGTGAGAGACGGTGAGGCCGCCCGCCTTCTTGGAGTCGTAGACGAAATAGCCCTGCGGATAGAGGTCGGTGTGGTTGCCGAGGATCTTGATGCTGTTCTTGGCCGCCGAGACGGTGCCATCGCTGCCAAGGCCGTAGAAGAGGGCCTCCAGCTTGCTCTGACCGCCCCGGTGTTGACCATGGTCGATGGCGGGCAGTGGCAACGAGAGCCCAGTGACGTCGTCAAAGATGCCGACGGTAAAGCGTGGGCGCGGGTTCTCCTGCGCCAGTTCGGCAAACACCGCCAGCGCGCAGGCGGGGCCGAACTCCTTGGAGGAGAGACCATAGCGACCACCGATAACCCGCGGCAGGCTTGCCCGCTCGCCCCAGCTGACCGCTTCGGCCAGCGCCGTCATCACGTCGAGATAGAGTGGCTCGGCCTGTGCGCCCGGCTCCTTGGTGCGATCCAGCACGGCGATGGAGCGGGCACTCTCGGGAATCGCGGCCAGCAGGTGCCCGGCCGAGAAGGGACGGAACAGCCGCACCTTCACCAGCCCCACCTTCTCCCCTTGGGCCAGCAGGCGCTCGATCACCTCTTCACAGGTGCCGATGGCCGAGCCCATCAGCACCACAATCCGCTCCGCCTGTGGGTGGCCGACATATTCAAACGGCCGGTAGTGGCGGCCGGTCTGCTCGCCAAAAGCCTGCATCGCCTCGCTCACATGGCCATAGGCAGCGTCATACCAGGGGTTGCTCGCCTCCCGACACTGGAAGTAGGTGTCCGGGTTGGCTGCGGTGCCGCGAATGACCGGTTTGTCGGGGGTGAGCGCCCGGTCACGATGGGCACGGATGGCATCTGCGGGCAGCAGGGCACGCAGGGTGTTGTCAGCGAGCGGCGCTATCTTGGCGATCTCGTGAGAGGTACGAAAGCCGTCGAAGAAGTGGATAAAGGGGAGGCGGCTGTTGAGGCTCGCTATCTGGGAGAGCAGGGCAAAGTCCTGCGCCTCCTGCACATTGCTGGCACAGAGCATGGCACAGCCGGTCTGGCGCACCGCCATCACATCCGAGTGATCGCCAAAGATCGATAGCGCATGGGTCGCCACGGTACGCGCCGCCACATGCAGCACAAAGGGAATAAGCTGACCCGCCAGCTTGTAGAGATTGGGGATCATCAGCAGCAACCCCTGCGACGAGGTAAACGAGGTCGCCAGCGCGCCGGTCTGCAGGGCGCCGTGGACGGCGGCAATGGCGCCCCCTTCCGATTGCATCTCGACAACCCGGGGCACATCCCCCCAGAGGTTCTTGCCCCGCTCGCTCGACCAGGCCGACGACTGCTCAGCCATGGCCGAGCTGGGGGTGATGGGGTAGATGGCGATGACTTCGTTGGTGCGGTACGCCACCGAGGCGACTGCGTTATTCCCGTCTGTGGTGATCATCTGTTTTCCACTTTGCTATGCCAGTTTGAAGGCCGATAGTTGCATCGGCAATGGATAGGTCGCTGGCATAGTAAAAGGGGTAATGAGAGCGTATCAAACGGGATAAATAATCAATTAATAAGTCAGTAATAGTGGTTAATTTAATCCCGTCACGTGGGGGCGTGATTTTCTGCTGGTAGCCAACGTGGGGCGATTCACGGGCTATTGCTATGGCCCGTCAACACTGGGTTAACCCTGCTCCACTTGCAGCCAGATGGCGCACTGATAAGGGGCGAAGAATGGCAGTGGTTCGCCTGGGTAATTGGCCAGCAGCAACCGCATCTCGTCTGCCACCTTGTCGAAGTGGGGCATCGGCAAGGGATTGGCCGTGAGATTGGCGAGCAGCAGCAGGGTGTGCCGCTCTCCGCTTGCCGGATCCTGCCAGTGGCGGCGATAGCTGATGCGCTCGGGATCATCCCCATCCAGCAGTTCGAAATTGCCGTGACGAACGACAGGGTGAGCCTTGCGCAGGGCGATGAGCTGGCGATAGCAGTGAAACGGGGAGTCGGGGCGGGCCAGCTGCTCGTCAGCATTTATCTCGACATGGTTGGCATTGAGGGCAATCCAGGGCGTGGTGGCGCTGAAACCGGCGTGGGGGCCGGCGTTCCACTGCATCGGGGTACGGGCGTTGTCGCGGCCGATGGCATCGAGCCGCCGACTCAGCTCGGCAGGATCCAGCCCTGAGTGGCTGGCGCGGTAGTTGAGCGCCTCCACATCGCGTAGCTCGCCCGGCTGCCAGTGGCGGTTGGTCATAGCCAGCTCCTCCCCTTGATAGATGAAGGGAGTGCCCTGCATCATGTGCAGCACCATGGCCCACAGCCTAGCGCTGGTTTCCCGCCATTCAGGCCTGTCATCGCCAAAGCGGGAGACGGCGCGGGGCAGGTCGTGATTGCCGAGAAACAGGCTGTTCCAGCCACGCCCGTGCAGCCCTTGCTGGTGGCGGGCTATGGCTCGCTTGAAGGTGAGGGGATCAAAGCGGGATGACCACTTGTCACTGCCCAGCCCCAGATGCTCGAAGTTGAACACCATGCTGAACTCGCTGCCGTCGTGGTTCGAATAGTTCTGCATATGGGCGAGATCGGCTCCCCAGGTCTCCCCCACCGTGATGATCCCCTTGCCGCCGAAGCTGGCGGCATTGAGCTCGCGGATATAGTCGTGCAGGCGCGGGCCATTGCTCATGGCAAGCCGGTCCCACTCCTTGCTCACCATGTCTATCACATCGAAGCGAAATCCCTTGATCCCTTTGCCCAGCCAGAAGTTGATCACCTCTGCCATCTCGGCCCGCACCGCCGGGTTATCCCAGTCCAGATCGGCCTGACTGGGATCGAAGTTGTGCAGGTAGTAGCGATCAAGCTCCGGCACGTACTGCCAGCCGCTGCCGCCAAAAATCGAGGTAATGGGGTGAGCGTCAACGAAGGCCTGGTCGCGAAACACGTAATAACTCTGATAACGGGGATCCCCGGCCAGTGCCTTCATAAACCACTCGTGCTCGGTGGAGGTGTGGTTGGCGACGATATCCATCATGATGCCGATGCCGTGGGCGGCCGCTTCGGCTATCAGCTGCTCCATCTCGGTCAGGGTGCCGAAGGCGGGGTCGATGGCACGGTAGTCCGCCACGTCGTAGCCGTTGTCCCGCTTGGGGGAGCGATAGATGGGGGTGAGCCAGAGCATATCGACCCCGAGGGTGGCCAGATAACCGAGGCGCTGGCGGATGCCGTTGATGTCGCCCAGTCCGTCGCCATCGCTGTCCTGAAAACTCATGGGGTAGATCTGATAGATGACACAGCTATCGAGGTCGATATCGGGCGTGTGGAGGGAGTGCGTATTCATCAGTGCGGCCGGTTGAGGGGGAGTTATTCCTATCTTACCCAGATGATCTGGCCCTCAACAGGGCAGGGGAAACCTTGAAAAGGGTTCCATAGTTGGCTGATTGCCAAAAGTGCGGGAAGGGTCACAAAGGTGCCATCCCGGGCCACGGCTATGGTCGGGATGACACGGCACTTAGCACTGATACTCTGCAGGAATACAGGTTATTGAGCAGCCTTGGCCTGCTCGCTGCGCTGCTCCTGCTGGCGTTCGGTCTGGGCTTCCAACTCCTTGCCGAGGAAGTAGTTCAGGAAGGTGCGGATCACCGCGATGATGGCAAGGCGGATCAGCTCCTCCTTGCTCGGTGCGACAGTGGTGGCCAGGATGTCGGCGGCGAGCTGGAACTCCAGCGCCAAGATGAGCCAACTGCCAAAACAGAGGCGAATGCGCGGAAAGCCGGGTTCGTGATCCTCCATCCGCGCCGCCAGCCAGAGGGTCTTGCCAAGCCCTATCACCACACAGGCGATGGAGATGATCTCCAGCAGCAGCTGGAACAGCTCGACCCCGTGCATCATCCCCTCTTTCAGGCTCGCTATCTCAAACACTCGGGTCACCTCCCTGATTCAAAAGAGGACACTATTAACACATCGCTCGGCAAAGGCCAAATCCGGTTCAGGCAATCATTTTGAATTCAATCACATAGAGCGGTGGCAGAGCGGGGTAGATATTGCGGATCACCTGTTTGAGCTCGGGGAGGGTCATGTTCTCCTGACGGGCATGCTCGTCGTTCAGTTCATCGAAGGCTACAGCATTGACGGAGATCACCTCTATGGTGCCGAAGGGCTGGTGCTCCGGGTTGGTGAACAGCGCCAGCCGCTGGCCGGGTTGCCAGTTGGCCTCGCTCTCGTCGCGGATGGTGATGGTCTTGCGGCCCGCCTGAATGTCGGCAACGAAGCGGCTGAAGAAGGTGAATTCGGGATAGGGATGGGCAGACATGGTGACTCCTGACAGGGTGAATCGAAATGAGGTGAATGGAAATCAAAGATCGAGATAGGCGCGCAGCCTGGCCAGATCGGCGATGACGGGGCCGTCGCTGCTGTCGGCGACTATGCCCTGCTCGACCAGCTCCTTGAGGGCGCGGCGGTAAACCCGCTCGGTGGTGCCGAAGCGCGCTGCCTCATGGGCGCGCTTGCGTGACCCCAGCATGGGGGTGCGCTGGCGTTCTCGCCACAACTCATAGGCGATGTTGTAGGCGATGGGGTGGAGCAGCCGGCTGGTGGTGATCTCCAGGGTATCGAGATAGTCGCTGGCAAGCGCGGCGGCAAAGAACAGGGTCAGCTCGGGCTCGGCCAGCAGCCGCTGGGCCAGCTTGTCGGCACAGATGACCCAGGCGTCCAGCTCGGTCTCGGCCACCACGTTCCACTGCACCGGAGTGGCGCTGAAGAACTCCATTTCTCCGAAAATCTGGCTGTGACACTCAATCTCGCCGAGCTGGAAGCAGCGGCCAGAGTGTACCGTGCTGTTGAGGGAGACCCGGCCATGTTCGACCAGATAGAGCTGCTCGCTCTGCTCCCCCTGGCGCATGATCAATTCGCCCGGCAGGTAGCGGCGCAGAAACAGGGTGCAAGCGTTGAGCGCCGCGGCAAAGCGGGGTTCAAGCTGCTGGAGTTCGGCGTGAAAACGGCCGAGGGGGTAGGGCTGTTGCTGCATGACTTGCCTGTCGCACCGGATGACGAGGGCCATGAGGCTAGCAAGAGTGCGGGCCGGATACCAGCCCGCACGGTAGCGGATGTGCCGTAGTTAACGGTTTGCGGTTTATTGTGCCAACGCGTGGAGGGCGGCGGCGATGGCTTGCTGCTCACCGGCCATCATCGCCTGTTCGGCGCTGGCGTAATCCGCTACTCCTTGTTGCACATCCTGCTCGAACAGCACCACGTTGCAGAGCACGGCGGCGACCCGCACCTTGCGCAGGCGACCCACGGTCAGCAGGGAGGCAGTTTCCATGTCGGCGCCCAGTACGCCACGGGCATGCCAGTAGCGGCACACCTCCTGCTCGTCATCCCGATAGAAGCTGTCGTGGGAGCGTACCAGCCCGTGCCAATGAGGCTGGCTGCCGGTCGCTAAATGGTTGAGCAAGGCGGCCTGCAGCCAGATATCGGCGCAGGCGGGGTACTCGGCGGGCAGATAGGCCTGCGAGGCCCCCTCATTGCGTACCGCCCCTTCCACCACGATAAGGTCGCCCAGCCCGATGTCGTGCTGCAGGGCACCGGCGGAGCCGACCCGAATGAGCGAGCGGGCACCGGCTTGCACCAGCTCCTCCAGCGCTATGACGGCCGAGGTGCCGCCGATGCCGGTGCTGCAGACCGTGATGGGCAGCCCCTGATAGTGGCCGTTGATGAGGCGAAACTCCCGGTTTTGCCCCAGCACTTCACACTGTTCGAGCTGGCTGGCGATGCGATCGACCCGGGCCGGGTCGCCGCACAGTACCACCCGCTCGGCAATCTGGTCGGGGCGGCACTGGAGATGGGGTAACAGACTCATGGCTTACAGACCTTGTGGCTGGCGCTTGGCGGCAATCACCCAGAGGCGAGTGCCGTTGGCGGCGATAAACAGCAGGATCAGATACTCCAGCGACATGGCGTAGACGCCCTGCGCGGCATAGACACCGATGCTGATGATGTTGATGACGACCCAGAGGATCCAGTTCTCCACGTATTTGCGGGTCATCAGGATCTGGGCGACCACCGAGAGCACCGTCATGCTGGCATCCCAGAACGGGAAGGCATCGGGGGAGGGCTCGGGGGTGGCAAGGTTGGCACCCAACAGGTTGAGCAGGGAGACCGAGGTGCGCGCCAGGGTGGCGAAGACCGGGTCGATATAGCGGGTCAGCAGAGCGATGGCCAGCACGCTCACGGCGGCGGTCACCATCAGTTTGGATCTGCTGAGCCAGCGGATCTGCAGGGTATCCCCCTGATCGTTGGCGGGGCGGGTCCAGGCGTACCAGCCGTAGACGTTGGCGCAGAAGAAGAACAGCTGCAGCATCAACAGTCCGTAGAGCTGGATCTGGAAGAAGATGATGGCAAACAGGCTGACGTTGATCAGGCCAAACAGGTAGTTGATGGTCTTCTCCTGACTGGCGAACCAGATGCAGGCCAGCCCGAACAGGGTACCGATGGCTTCAATCCACGACATGGCGTAGCCGCCGCCCAGCGGAATGGTCACCAGCGTGTTATTGATGCTGAACAGCTCGAATATGCTCATTTTCTGATCCTTGGGCATGAGGGTTAGTATGCGAGGGCGCCATTCTAAGGGGTGAGGGGGAGCAGGGGCAGGACTTTTGTCCGCCCCGGGCTTGGCCCATATCAAAGAAATCGCCGCTGCTGCCCGGTTATTCCAGCAGTGATGGGTTATGGTGCCCCGGCGGACCGGGCTTTATTGATATGTAGCAAGATGATAGCACCGTGGCTGTGGTCTGATAGAGTCCACTCTCCGGGAGGAGAATCACGTGATAAAAGGAGGTTGCATTGAATTCCGAGCTTGTCTGGGTGCTCTGTCTGCTGGCTGGCGCCATCTATCTTTTTATGACCAACAAGGTGCGCATGGACGTGGTCGCCCTGTTGATCATTATCCTCTTTGTGCTGAGCGGCACCCTCACCCTGCCGGAGGCGCTGGCGGGCTTTAGCGATCCCAACGTCATTCTGATAGCCGCCCTGTTCGTGGTGGGTGAGGGGTTGGTGCGCACCGGCATCGCCTATCAGGTGGGGGATGCGTTGGTGAAGGTGGCGGGCAGCAGCGAGACCAAGCTGCTGGTGTTGCTGATGGTAGCGGTGGCGAGTCTGGGGGCTGTGATGAGCAGCACCGGAGTGGTGGCCATCTTTATCCCGGTGGTGCTGAGCGTGGCGAACCGGATGGGGATCCCGGCCGGTCGCCTGATGATGCCCCTCGGTTTTGCCGGGCTGATCAGCGGCATGATGACGCTGGTGGCCACGCCCCCCAACATGGTGATTAACAGCGAGCTGATGCGCCACGGCATTCACGGCTTCGGCTTCTTCGATTTCACCCCCATGGGCGTGCTGATCCTGGGGCTGGGCATCCTCTACATGCTGCTGGTGCGTGGCTTCCTGGTGGGCGAGGGGGAAGAGGGCAAGTGCAAGCCGACCGGGCGCCGCACCCTGCGCGATCTGATCCGAGACTACCGACTGGCCGGTCGTGCCCGTCGTCTGGCGCTGCGGCCGGACTCCCCGCTGATTGGTCACACCCTGGACGAGCTGCAACTGCGCGCCCGTTATGGTGCCCACGTTATCGGGGTGGAGCGCTGGCGCAAGTTCCGCCGGGTGATGGTGCCGGTGTCGGGGATCAGTGAGTTCCAGGCCAAGGATGTGCTGCTGATCGACATGTCAGACCCCGAGGTGGATGTGCGGGCGTTTTGCAGCGAGGCGCGGCTCGAGCCGATGATCCTGCGCGGGGAGTACTTCTCCGATCAGGCGCGGGAGGTGGGAATGGCCGAGGTGTCGCTGATCCCCGAGTCCAAGCTGCTGGGTAAAAGCGTGCGTGAGGTGACCTTCCGTTCCAGCTATGGCCTGAGCGTGGTGGGGTTGCGCCGCGACGGTGAGGCACTGGCAGGCAAGCTGGTAGACGAGCCGTTGCAGATGGGGGATACCCTGCTGGTGGTGGGCAACTGGAGCCATATCAGACAGTTGCAGACCCATAGCCGCGACTTTCTGCTGATGGGGCTGCCCGCCGAAGTGGACGAGATGGCCCCCGCCCGCAGCCAGGCTATTCACGCCCTCTTTTGTCTTGGTGTGATGATCCTGCTGATGGTGACCGACCCGGTGCCCAACGTGATTGCCGCGCTGATCGCCTGTCTGCTGATGGGCAAGTTTCGCTGCATCGATATGGAAAGTGCCTACAAGTCGATCCACTGGCCGACCCTGATCCTCATCGTCGGCATGCTCCCCTTTGCGCTGGCGCTGCAAAAAACCGGCGGGGTGGATCTGATCGTCGGTGGCCTGATCAATGCGGTCGGGGAGATGGGGCCGCGGGTCATGCTGGCCAGCCTGTTTGCCCTCTGCGCGGTGATCGGGCTCTTTATCTCCAACACCGCCACCGCAGTGCTGATGGCGCCCATTGCGCTGGGCACAGCCCAGCAGATGGGGGTATCACCCTATCCGTTTGCCATGACCATTGCCATCGCCGCCTCGGCCGCTTTTATGACGCCGGTCTCGTCACCGGTGAATACCCTGGTGCTGGGGCCGGGCAACTACAAGTTTGCCGATTTTATCCGTATCGGGGTGCCATTCACCCTGTTGGTGATGGCGGTGAGCGTGGTAGCGATCCCCTGGTTCTTCCCGTTCTGATAACCGGGATGATGAATGTGTGCACCAGCGGCCTGCGGGCCGCTTTTTTATGGCCGGGAGACAAGAGCGGCAAGGCGTGCTCGGAATCAGTGAAGAGTGATGTGGACGTGAATTAACGTGGAGCTGGGTTAATAGAGGAGCGAGAGAAAAACTGGGGAGAGGCAAATTTCAGATACAAAAAAACCAGCGTGAGCTGGTCTGTTTGGTACTGCTATTAATGGTGCGGAAGGAGAGACTCGAACTCTCACGCCTAGGGCGCCAGAACCTAAATCTGGTGCGTCTACCAATTTCGCCACTTCCGCAATATTAATGGTGGCTATGACGGGATTCGAACCTGTGACCCCCGCATTATGAGTGCGATGCTCTAACCAACTGAGCTACATAGCCGTTTGTTATCGACCACTGATGTGGTAGAGAACATAAAAATGGCTGGGGTACTAGGATTCGAACCTAGGGATGGCGAGATCAAAACCCGCTGCCTTACCGCTTGGCGATACCCCAACAGAACTAA